>Ga0247610_10000091_pt1 | contig 147336 bp, 139 predicted proteins | sample 174DNAGHGhighgp2_FD_193483 | JGI IMG/M metagenome (GOLD analysis project Ga0247610, IMG submission 193483) | Sheep rumen microbial communities from Palmerston North, Manawatu-Wanganui, New Zealand - 1742 DNA GHGhigh gp2 | ecosystem: Host-associated > Mammals > Digestive system > Stomach >... | reverse complement strand
ATCTTTTGCCATTGTATAATCATTAGCTTTATACGCAGAAATATAATCATTAAGCAAAAATTGGTAATAGTTCAAAGTTTGTATGTCACGGTTAATGACAGCTAAGTCTTTATTTGTTTTATCAATACAAAAATCAAGCGCACACGATTCAATATCTACGTCTTTATATTCGAGATATCCATCGGGTGTTGCAAGATATTCATAAAATACTTTTAGGCGAGGAGCATCACCATCATTAAATACAGCCATTTTTTGCCTTTCTATAATAAACTGCTGATTTATTTTCGACAATATCATAGCTGAGCGTATTTTTGCAATAGTTTTTTCCGATGTATGTAGTGATACCCATATTTGTCGTTTTTTAATGATATGGCGCAAATCTTTCGGAACATTGACAACTTCATACCAAGATGTTCCACGGTTGTATAAACTCATAAATCAGCCTCCGATGTTTAGGCTAATTCAGTTGAATCTATTAGCAGAAAGTATTAGCAAAATTGATTTTATGTGTTTTTATAAAAAGAAAAAACCTTGTAAAAACAAGGTCTTATCTAAATCTTGGCTGGGGCGGCTGGATTCGAACCAACGAATGTCGGCACCAAAAGCCGATGCCTTACCACTTGGCGACGCCCCAATCAAAAAGCATTTCAACTTTAGCTTTAAGCGTGGTAAGCTAAAACAAAAATCTTTTAGGTCAAAAAAAATATAAATGCAAGCATTTTTTTCATAATTTGTGAAAAAAACATACAAGCGCTTATTTCGCATTTCAAAAAGCCGATTATCGAAACATACTTAAATCCGCCCAGAGATATCTGATTTTTCTTGCATAAGGTGTAAATTTGTGATATATTAATCCCGAAAAGAGAAATTATTAGGTTTCACATCGCCTTGGGCAAGAGATGTGAAATAGAGTTAAATTTTTAAAAGCCCAAACAATAAGAATTATGGAGAAATCTATTATTGCGAACCTGCAGTTCCATACTGCAGAAGGTATCTATTTTGACAGAGTAGATGCAAAAGAGGTGGACAACAACGGCAATTACATCGCCAACGTCGATGGAGTCATCAAATGCTTTATCAACGGCGAAGAGGTGCCTGTACCGGATGTCATTATCAACGAAAAAGGTACCAAGTACCGTCACATCAAGAGCGAGAATGAGCTGTATCTCTTTGCCAAGAGGCTGGCCGAGATCAACGGTGTGCATGTTTGCCGCAAACGTAGCGGTGGTGCGCGCATTCGTGTCTGGTTTGATTCCGTAGTTGGTGAGAAGGTGGATAGTATTCTGAACCGTGCCAAGGAAGCAGATGGTCACGTGATGGAAGGCGGCGTTACCGTGCAGAACCTGAACGGTGGAGAGAAGTATCCGCAGACACGCGAGTATTTGGAGGACAACTACACTTTCATTGAATGGGAAGAAGAAGGTACCGCCATTTACGAGAGCAAGGGCAAGCCTACAATGTGGGTTTTCTGTGAGGAGAACATCTTCTATCCCAAGTGGGGCGGTATCGACATTTACGCCACGCCCATGATCCGCATGGACAACCCGAACGACGTCTATGGTTGCAACTACATCCGCTTCTGGGGAGATGACATTAACCTCGGTACTTACGAGGAGATTGGCATCTTTACCTCTGGCAGGAAGGAGTTCTACGACAGCGTTTGGGCAACCCCCGTCGGTTACAAGGATGCCTCGTTCGAGCCACCTAAGGAGTTGCTGGATGAGAAAGTCGCTTGACAATCTCTTCCTTAACAAAAGAAAGGCCCTCTCCGGAGGGCTTTTCGCATTTTAAATCTGATAAAAATATCCCGTTGCACAACTCAAAAATAACTTTACAAGCAAAAAAACGCGCCTATACTGCGCCCATAAACGTATCAAAAGAGGAAAATAAAATGGAATTACTATCAGACTTTAGCTTGCGTCAATTCTTAAGTGCATTCATTGTTTTGTTTGCCATCACCGATATCCCCGGCAACATCCCGATAGTGATAAGTATGCAAAATAAAGGCATCCGCATTAGTGCGCACCGTTCTTTTTGGTATTCGTTGGCATTATTGATAATTTTCTTTTATGCCGGTGAAGCATTTTTGCGTTTGTTCGGTTTAGATATTCATTCTTTTGCTATTGCCGGTTCATTGGTTGTGTTTTTAATCAGTGTGGAAATGATTTTGGATATCAATGTTTTTACCGAAAGCACCGAGCACTCTTCCGGTGATGCAACGTTTGTGCCGGTGGTTTTTCCGTTGTTTATCGGAGCAGGGGTGTTGACAACCTTGTTGTCCATTCGTTCTCAATATAACGATGCCAACATTATGTTAGCGGTTTTGGCAGACAGCGTATGCGTGTATTTGACAATCAAGCTATCACGCTTTTTCAAAAAGTATTTAAGCCAAGGTATGCTTTATCTGTTAAAAAAATTTTTTGGTATCATTTTGTTGGCGATGTCGGTAAAACTCTTTATTACCAATGTAACCACCTTAATCCAGAATATAGGCGAATAAAAACCAATAAACTTCTTGACAACTCGTATAAAACGCGCCAAAATCCCCCCTATGAGAGGAAATAAAATGATATATAACAAAAACATCTGTTGCTGTTGTTGCCAGACACATTGAGCTTGCTGCCGGCAAAGATTTTTTGTTGTAAACTTAAAAGGCAGTATAATACTGCTTTTTTTATTTTAGGAAAAGGAAAACCAATGAGCGTATATTTGTATAACACCAAAACCCGTCATAAAGATGAATTTAAACCTCTTAATCCACCTGCTGTAACCATGTATTGCTGCGGACCGACGGTATATAACTATGCACACATCGGTAATCTCAGAACCTATATTTTTGAGGATTTATTGGCAAATACTTTGCGCTTAGCCGGATACAAAGTAAAGCACGTGATGAATATTACCGACGTCGGGCACTTAACCAGCGACGGCGATGAAGGCGAAGATAAAATGCAGGTAGCTGCCGAGCGCGAAAAAAAGAGTGTTTTAGATATTGCCCGCATGTATGAAGACGCCTTTTTCCGTCACACCGCGGCATTAGGCTTAAAACGCCCGACCATTGTTTGCCGTGCAACCGAGCATATCCAAGATATGATAGAGTTTGTAAAAGCGCTTGAAGATAAGGGATTTGCTTATATTTCAAACGGCAATGTTTATTTTGATACCGCCAAGTTTCCGCGTTACGGTTGCTTATCAGGGCAAAGTCGTGAAGATTTAAAACACGGCGCCCGCACCGAGCAGGATATGAATAAGCGCAACCCCTCAGACTTTGTGCTGTGGTTTACCTCATCTAAGTTTGAAAATCAAATTTTGCAGTGGGACAGTCCGTGGGGCAGGGGTTACCCCGGTTGGCATATAGAATGCTCCACCATGGCCACCAAATACTTGGGCGAACGGATAGATATTCACTGCGGTGGTATAGATCACATACCGGTTCACCATGAAAATGAAATTGCTCAATCCGAGGCACGCTTGGGACACGAATGGGTAAACTACTGGGTGCACATGGAGTTCTTAAATAACAAATCCGGTAAGATGAGTAAGTCTAAAGGCGGCTTTTTAACCCTTGATACTTTAGTCGAAAAAGGTTATCAGCCGGTACACTATAAATATTTCTGCTTAACCTCACATTACCGCAGTTCGGCCATTTTCTCCGATGAGGCAATGGACGGCGCTAAAAAAGCTTATGAAAACTTGGCAGATTATATGGCAGAGTTTAAGGCAAATGCCGCCGGCAAGAGCTTAACGGCAGAAGAACAAACCGCTTTAGCAACCTATAAAGATGAGTTCAACACCTATCTTTTTGACGACTTAAAAACACCTTTAGCCCTTTCTCATATGTGGAACATCGTTAAGGATAATAAGTTATCTGATGCTTTGCGTCTAGCCTTTTTAACCCATGTTGACGGTGTGTTAAACCTGTTCTTAAAAGATGTTGCACCTAAAAAGCCTGAAACTGTGGAAGTAACGCCGGAAATCGCCGCTTTATTAGAAGCGCGTGCCGCCGCGCGTGCAGCCAAAGATTGGGCAAAATCCGATGAAATCCGCGATAAATTGGCAGCTTTGGGCGTTGGCGTTAAAGATTTGCCTAATAAAGAAATTGAGCTGATAAAGTTATAATAAGGAGATTGCAATGACCGAGAGTAAAAAAGACGATTTATCTAAATTAAGTTTTGAAGAGGCACTTATACAGCTCGAAAATATTGTCCGTGAGCTTGAAAGCGGTCAGATTAAGTTGGATGATGCTGTCAGCGCCTATGAACGCGCTGTATCCCTAAAAAAACTGTGTCAGGATAAATTGGATGCCGCCGCATTGAAGATAGAAAAAATAGAAATATCTAAAGATGGAACAATAAGCACAACCCCTTTGGATACGGATTCCGAATAATATCTGAAGGAGGACGACCATGGCTGATATAACAGCGATTCTGCAACAGTATGCCACAAAATTTAATAAGGATTTGGAAATATATTTTCCCAAAGCCGAGGATAAAGAGCACCGTGCTTTTAACGCGATGCATTATAGCCTGATGAATGGTGGTAAAAGACTTCGCCCGTTTTTGTTGCATGAAACAGCAGCCTTATTTGGTGTGCCGTATGATACAGCATTTCCCGTAGCGGCGTCTTTAGAGATGTTGCATACGTATTCGCTGATCCATGATGACCTGCCTTCAATGGATAATGATGATTTTCGCCGAGGTTTTCCGACTTGTCATAAAGCCTATGATGAAGCAACCGCAATTTTGGCAGGAGACGGATTGCTAACTTATGCGTTTGAAGTGTTAAATACCTCCCCGATAAGCGATTCTAAAAAAGTGGAATTGACCTTGCTATTGGCACGTGCCGCCGGTGCTTATGACGGTATGGTGGCAGGGCAGGTGTTGGATTTATATACTGATACCCATCAAGAGTTTGCCCACCCGGAAGAAGTCATCAAACATACCGAAGAGATGAAAACCGGACGATTGTTGCGCTATCCCTGCGAAGCCGGCGCCGTTTTAGGTAATGCCACGGCAGATGAACGTAACACTTTAATAAAGTTTTCCCGAAACTTAGGTATTGCCTTTCAAATCACTGATGACATTTTAGATGTTGTGGGTGATGAAAAAGTTGTCGGCAAGACCTTAAAAAAGGATAAAGCCCAAGCCAAATTAAACTTTGTAAGCATTTACGGAGTTGATAAGGCAAAAGCCTTTGCTACCGACCTGATTAACGAGGCCGAAAGCTTAATTGATACCTTCGGAGCAAAGGCAGATAACCTAAAAATGTTGTCAAGATATTTTTTAACACGAAATCACTAATTTTTTTACAAAAAACGCTTGTCATAGCCTCAAAAATCTGCTATACTTCACTTATAAAGAGAATTATTATAAGAGGAGGTCGCCATGAGTAGAGAAGAGTTAAAAACCGCCCTTAAAGCCGGCGAAGGTAAACAGCCGGAAGTGAGAGATGTTGCGAACGGAAAAGCATTTGTTGCAGAATTGGATAAGTGCAAAACCCCTGAAGAAATTTATGCGCTTTTAACTAAAAATATGGATTCCAAAACATTAGCAGATAGAGTAAGCTTGCTACAAAAAAATTATCATGACAACGATTTAATTGTTGCCTTAGAGAACAGAAAAGCAAGATGCAATGCCGAACTTGGATTTAGGACATCACATGAAGCTAAAGTAATTATGGCAGCGGGTCAGTATCAAAAACTGAAAGGAACAACCGGTCATTCAGTTAAAGATTTCAAAAAAGGTTTGACTGAATATGCGGCAAAGCATACTGTTTATGAAAAAACGGATGCCCAAAAATTAGCTTCCCAACTTTTGATAAATCGTGGCAGATAACACTTTACAACCGCTAGATACAAAAAACACCTTAACTTTGTTGAGTTAAGGTGTTTTTTAATGAATCTTGTTGCTTATCGCCTCGGCAGAAGGTTGTTCATTTTCTGTTGAAGCTTATGGGCTGCTTCACTGGCGGCATGTGCATACCCGTCATTGTGGGAGGCATAGAGAATACCACGCGAAGAGTTAACCAAAAGCCCGCAATCAGGTGTCATTCCATACTTAGCAACTTCTTCTAAGCTACCGCCCTGCGCGCCAACCCCGGGAACCAGCAAAAAATGTCTCGGCACAATCTTTCTGATTTCAGTCAGCATTTCAGCTCTGGTCGCACCGACAACATACATGGTGTTTTCAAAGGAACTTTCTTCCCAACCGCTGGTTGTTGTCAAAACGTGCTGATAGAGAGGTATCCCATGTTTGTCTTTAATCATCTGGAAGTCAAAACTTCCTTGATTAGACGTGAGCGCCAAAATCACCGACCAAAAGTGCTTCTCCGGCTCATAAGAGTCCTTAAAGGTTAAAAACGGAGCCACACTGTCAAATCCCATATAGGGGTTAAGTGTGACCGCATCAGCCTTAAGATGTTCAAATACCGCTTTGGCGTATTGGCTTGCCGTATTGCCGATGTCGCCACGCTTGGCATCAGCAATGATAAATATTTCCGGATATTCATCGCGAATATACTTCACAATCAATTCCAAAGCTTTAAGTCCGGCAGCACCGTATCTCTCAAAAAAAGCGAGATTAGGCTTATAGGCCACGGCATATTGATCTGTTGCATCAATGATATCGCATATAAAATGCGCAATCAAATCAGCAGTTGGAACTTTAGGGTTGTTGGCCTTAAGGCACAACGGAATTTTTTCATAATCCGGATCCAATCCCACGCACAAGAATGAGCGCTTCTTAAAAATTTGTTCAACAAGTTCTTGATACAGCATAATAACTATAATTTTAAAGGTGAAACAATAATGTATATGATGCCGCACACTATATCGATCTTAAAATAAAAATCAAGTTTTTTCTTGACAAAATGCCAAAAATAAATAGGATAACAACCACTCAAGTATTAGTGTGTTTTACACGTATGTCTAATTTAATTTTTAATTGTTATGAAAGAAATTGCAAGACAGCTTTTGGCGATTGGAGCTGTAAAATTCAATCCCGATTCGAAGAATCCGTTTGTCTTCAAGTCAGGTATCAAGTCTCCGATTTACTGTGACAATCGTAGTGCTTACGGGGATCCTGATGTCAGAGCCATGATTGTCCATGCGTTAGAGAAGAATGCCGAGGCAATGTGGGACGAGTATGACAAACAACATGACATTCGGGCCAATGTAGTTATCGTTGGTGTTGCGACCGGAGCCATCGGTTGGGGATTCGGTGTTGCCTCTAACTATTTGGATGCACCGTTTGCCTATGCCCGCGCTGAAGCTAAGGATCACGGCACCAAGCAGAAGATTGACGGCTACAAGCTCACACCTGATGACAAGGTAATCATCGTGGAAGACCTGATTTCGACCGGTGGTTCCTCGCTTGCTGCGGTTGAGGCCGTGCGTGAAACCGGCGCAGAGGTAATAGGTATGGTTGCCATTATGACCTATGGCTGGCCGCGCGCTCTGCAAGCCTTTGAGAAGGCCGGCGTGCCCTTGGTGACACTCACCAATTATTCCGAGTTAATCTCAGTTGCCGTAGATGAGGGATACTTCTCTGCAGAAGAGGGCGCCGTGCTGGACAACTGGCACCATGCACCTGAGAACTGGGGGAAGTAATTTCCAATCTCTTACACAAAACAAGGGAGCTGACCATAAGGTTGGCTCCCTTTAGTGTTACATTTAGTCTCTTTCAAAGAAAAGATAAAAATATTTCAGATGTTAAGGTTTTATTTCCTAATTACCATTAAAATACAATAAAACGTTTAATAGCAAGGAAGAGGAAATCTATGCATAAATCTAATTTATTTTATCGCTGCTCAATAACGGCTATGGTGATATTACTCAGTGCTTGCGCCAATTCCGGATATGATGTGGATGAACAATTTACAGATATCAACGCTGAGCCCCTGATACAAGAAGAAGCACAACAGCTTAATACGCCGCAAAAGAAACAGAAAACATCAACTAAATCCACAATAAACACATATTCTTTACCGGCTTCAAGTGAAGTATTTAGTCTTTTAGAGCGAGATAAATATCACGTTGCAAAGCTATATAAAGACAGCACCAGATTTGTGACAATCAGTGAAATCATGAAAGAACAAGCGGAAAACGCCATCAAAGCCCCTGTTGCAGATACCAAAGAAGAGCCTGTTATTAAAGAAACAACAGACTCAAAATCTCCAGATTCTAAAGCTGAACAAACCGCTCAACCTTAAAAAATATGCTATTTGAAGTATTATTCAATACAGCAGTCAACCGCTTTACGGACAAAGGCCTTCATCTTTGCAAACCCGGTTTTGGGTGCTTCTTCAGCCACAACATCGCTACCGACCACAGCTGGTGCTTCATTACTGATTTTCTCGCTGATTTTCTTAATATCTGCGACGCTGTCCTCAAGCCACTTCATATCCTTAACATCAAGCATATTCATATTTAAGCCCCAGAAAAGGCAGTAAAGGTCGTATGCTTTGTTAAACAAATCATAAGCCTGTTCTTTATTACCAAGACTTTGTTGCTTGGTGCCTACTTCCATTAAGCGCATGGAAGACGCCAACAAGTGCTTAGAAATGCACCAAACTTCACCTTCGTAGCTGGGGATAATCTTGAGCATCAATTTTTTGCGGGTTTCCCGCACATCTTCAATCAGGTCATAGAACGAGTTCTTACCGGTTTTGGCACCAGAAAAGACCAAATGTTCTTCAATTGAAATCAAGTTCATAATGGCAATGGTCAAATCTTGGTCAGATGACAAATCTTTCGGGTTAACCTTTTTAGTGGCATCAATCCGTTCTACAAATTCTTTAACATTCTCAGCTTTTTTCATTATATTCTCCATTAAAATTGACTTAAATCAGGCAACCCTTTAGCGCAAAGTTGCAAATAAGAAAACAATTTGGCCGTTAAACATAACGCCACCACCGGCACCGCCACCTTCTCAAACGGAAAGTGCGCGTGTCCGCCGTTATGACGTTTCATCCATTGATAAAACTCTGATGAATAGTGCATCACAAGCGCACCAGTAATGGTGGCAAACAAAAACGGATCCATCCAAAAGATAAGTATCGCCTTTGGCTCATAGGGGAGTTCGGAAATATACATAAAGAGAATCATGGCAACAGAAGACACCAAAACGACAAAGTCGCGTCCCTTAAAGTACCATCCTTTTTTATCCATCCATTTTAAGGTCCAATAGCCGATTAAGACTAAAAAAGCACCGGACCAAACGCCGACGACGCCGTCATCAACCCCTAAGCGTCTGGCAATCTCTAAAGAGGCACCGACCGCCACTGTGCACACCGCACAAGCCGGATTGGCATAGGCATTAACAGTTGCCAAACAAAGCAATAAAATAAGTAAAGTCATCATATTAAAACCTCGTAAACATTGCTTACAATCTGCCTTAATATATGTGCAAAGTCAAATATTTTTTAGACTTATCGGCTTAAAAATGCACCTATTGAATATTTTGGTGAGCCAGCCAACGCCAAAAAATATCTGTGCGATAATTTTGAGCAGTATATTGATGATTAGCACTCCAACCAAATTCCGGCATCCGCACAATCGGTTGATTAAGTGTATAAATTTCATCTTTAACTAAGTTAATTTTACCGGCCTCAATCGCATAATGTAACCCGCGATAAAATTCCATAGCCGGCGTTGCACCTCCAATAAAGAGAAGTAAAATCAATAAAATGTAGTTCAATTTTAATTTTTTACATTCAAATTTTTCAAACAAAAATTTAACTGTAAATAAAGCCAATAACATTAACGCCGGCATAGAGGCGCGCATACAAAAATTGTTTTGTTGATCAAGTCTGAAAAACGGAATAAGCACGAGCAAAATCACCGTTGCCTTAAAGAATAATTCTTTACGATAGGCCTGCCACAATACCGCCGCGTAAAGCAAAAATTCTAAGACCATAAACAAAAGTAGCCGAGAAGGTGTTGTAAAATCAAATACATACCACAGTTTATCCATCCCTTCTGAGTTGGTCATAAAATAGAGCACCACCACCGGCAAAATCCAGAATACGGCCAATAAATTTGGGATAGAAAAGATATTTTGCCAAAAGAATTCTTCACGATTTTTCACTTTAAACCATTGATTTATCGCTATAATAACAGCCAAAACCCCCAGTGTTGCCGTGGGATATGGCGCATAAAACAAAGCTATCGGCATCAAAAAGCCAAAACTTTTAACCGCACGCTCATTATAAATCAAAAAGAGGATAAGCGCCACCATAATAAATTGGTTAAACACCCAAAATATACCGGTCGCCATTGACGAATATTGCATAAATGTTGCCCACCAATCCAAGTGATAAGCAAACGGTTGCTGCATTTCTTGGAAAAACAGATACCCGATAATATCCGCGCCTGAGAAAAACATAAAGATAAACGCCGCTAACAAAAGCTTTTTGTAATTATTGGCTTTAATCGCCACTGCAATATGCAAGAAAACAAGAGCTAATCCGATTGCCGCATAGATAAACAAAAAGATATTACCGATATAAAAGGCTGTCGCCAAATTTGCCCCTATCATCATTGCAAGCTTACCAAAGAGCGCCGGTATCAGCCAAAATCCCATATAATAAACAAGTGGTGTGTTTGCCTGCCGATAAAACACCGGCCAGTCATAAAAAATTAAATCCCGAAATACCGCATTTCTAAAGTGATAATCCCATGATTGATAATAAAAATACCCGATTCCGGCAAAAAAGCACCAAAAAACCGCAAAACCCAATGCCCACCATATCATAGGTAGGGTTAAACATTGGTTATCGCTATCCTTACCGATGTTTTGCCACAACTTATAAAATCCGATCCCGAATACCGGCGCCAATATGGCGGCAATTTCATAGTCAAGCCAGCTTAAAAGAAAGATAAACAAAGGCAGGCTCAGGTAAAGATAAGTATTTTTATACAAAGTTTTTACCTGAATACCTGCCATAATGTCCTCCTTAATTGAGTAATTAAGCCTTTTGCTCTTTTTCCTTAAACAGTGAAATAAATACCCCACCAAACAGAAGAGCAAATGTTACCGCCAAAGAATGCCATGTCTGCAATTCAATGCCGATATGCGGTAGGAATATCTTAATACCGATAAAGATAAGCACAATGGAAAGTGCGTGCTTTAAGTATACAAACCGATGAACCGCCGCTTCAAGCAAGAAATATAACGCTCTCAAGCCCAAAATAGCAAAGATGTTACTTGTATAAACAATAAATACGTCTTCTGTTATCAAAAAGATAGCCGGCACACTGTCAAGAGCAAATACCACATCCATCAATTCAATCGTCAAAAGCGCAAAAAGAAGCGGTGTCATATAGTGTTTTCCCTTGATTTTGGTAATAAAATGCGGCCCGTCGATTTTATGTGTTACCGGAAAATACTTTTCAATGGCGCGGTAAATCGGGCTATTCTTAAGCTTTGTTTCAGTATCTTCTTCGCTTTCCGGCTCATGATTTTCCAATGCCATTTTGGTTCCGGTATAGATAAGAAATGCCGAGAACAGATATAATACCCAGTGGAAGTTTGAGATAAGAGCCGCACCGATACCGATTAAGAGTGCGCGCATCACAACCGCACCCAAAATACCCCAAAACAGCACACGGTGCTGATAAATCCGCGGCACCCCGATACTGGTAAAGATAACCGACATAATAAATATGTTATCCATAGATAAGCTCTTTTCCACCAAAAAGCCGGTAAAATATTCCATCGCCTTTGAAGTGCCTTCCTCATACCATACAAAGACACCAAACAAAAGTCCTGCCCCGATATACGCCACGCAAATCCAAAACGTATGCTTAAAACTGGGCACTTCGTTTTTGCGGTTAAACACATGCAAATCTAAAAAGAGCAACACCGCCACGGCAATGGCAAAGCATACCCACATCAAATTTTGTGATAAAACAAAGTGATGCGTAAATAAATATTGTAATTTTTCAAACATTTTACTTCCTATCTAAATTAAATTTCCAAATTCCAAACCGTGCGGATAATTTCTTCCACATCCGTATAACGAGGTTTCCACCCCAAAATTGCTCGTGCCAAAGAGGCATCCGCCGTAAGCTCAGCCGGATCACCGGCGCGCCGTGGCGCATAATCATAATTAAGCTTTTTACCGATAACCTTTTCCGTTGCATCTACCATTTCTTTCACACTGGTTCCTTTTCCGGTTCCAAGGTTGACGGCAAAAGATTGATTATCCGTCATTAAATATCTCAGAGCAAGCGTGTGTGCCGTTGCTAAATCACTCACATGGATATAGTCGCGCACGCAAGTTCCGTCCGGCGTATCATAGTCATTACCGAATATAGAGAGCTTTTCGCGCTTTCCCGTTGCCACTTCCATGATAATCGGCAACAGGTTCTGCGGATTGCGCTCGCGTCCGGTAATGGACTTATCCGCCGCATATCCGACGGCATTAAAATATCTTAAAGCCGCATAGTTGAGTTTGCCTAATTTGGCATACCAATCCATATTTTGCTCAATACAAATTTTCGTGTAGCCATAATAGTTTATCGGCTTAATTTGATGTTTTTCATTAAGTGGAATATATTCTGGCATACCATAAACAGCCGCCGAGGAGGAGAACACAATATGCTTGACGCCGTTTGCAACCATGGCATTTAAGATATTAAGTGCACCGGTAATATTATTTTCAGCATATATCTCAGGGTGTTCCATAGATTCGCCGACCGCTTTTTTGGCAGCCAAATGCACCACAGCGTCAATATTTTGGCTCATGGCATCATTAAGTGCCTGTTTATCCAAAATGTTTCCCTCAATAAATGCCGCACCTTTTAACAGATTAACTTTATCGCCGGTTGAGAGATTATCAAAAACCACCACTTGGAAACCTTCTTCTAAAAGTTGTTTCTGCACATGGCTACCGATATATCCGGCTCCTCCCACAACCAAAACGCGCACATTTTTTACATCTGTAAGCATAGTTATTTATCCCATCATTTCAAACTTGTTTTGAGTTATAAAACCTATTGCATTAAATTAAAATGATTAAACGGGTTTATCCACATAATCCACAGGCATTATCACGATTTTAATGCAAAAGCTAATTTTTTGCGCCATAACAACTCCAATGATACAAAAAAGGATTCTCAAATCATGGAAGAACTGGACGTTACAAAATTACCGCGCAATTTAGAAGCCGAGCAAGCGCTCATCGGTGCCCTTTTAGCTAATAATAAAGCTTATGAAAAGGTTTCGGAGTTTCTCCGCACCGAACATTTTTCAGATCCGATACATCAAAAAGTATTTGATGTGATTGCACGTTTGATACAAAAAGGCCATGTTGCCGATGTCATAACGCTAAAAAACTATTTTGAGCAAGAAGGCACGTTAAACGAGGTCGGTGGCATTGCTTACTTGATTAAGTTGGCAGACGCTGCATCCCCTTTAACCAATATCGAATACTATGCCCAGTTTATTTATGATTTGTATTTGCGTCGTGAACTGATTGCCACCGGCTATGATATTGCGGCCGAAGCAATGAGCGAAAAATTGGATGAAAGTGTTTCCGCACAAATAGAAAATGCCGAGCGTCGTTTGTTTAATATAGCCGAGCATGGAGACGGGCAACGAGGTCTTCAAGATTTCGGTATAGTTTTAAAATCAGCTGGAGAGATGATAGAAAAAGCCTATCAGCGTGAGAGTAAATTATCCGGCTTACCAACCGGTTTAACTGATTTGGATTATCGCTTAGGCGGCCTAAACAATTCAGACCTCCTTATTTTGGCCGGTCGTCCGGCAATGGGTAAAACCGCACTGGCCATCAATATTGCCTATAATGTCGCAACTTATATGCAACGCAGTGCCGAAGAAGGTATATTAGATGCAAAGGATAAGGGTGTTGCCGTGTTTTCTTTGGAAATGTCGGCCGAGCAAATTGCCGCGCGTATTCTATCTAATATTGCAGATATCCCCGGCCATAAACTGCGCACAGGTTCCATAGATGCCGGAGAATTTGGACGTATAGCGGGAGCTGTCAGCACTTATCAGAATTTACCGCTTTATATTGATGATACCCCCGGTGTTACGGTTGGCACCATCAGAACCCGCGCCCGTCGCCTCAAGCGTTCACAAGGCCTAGGTTTGATCATTATTGACTATATCCAACTCATTTCCGGTTCGGGTTCGCGCAAATCAGAAGGTAATCGTGTGCAAGAGATGACCGAAATATCTCGAGAACTAAAAGTATTAGCCAAGGAGCTTAATATTCCGGTAATAGCTTTATCCCAATTAAATCGTGGCGTTGAAGCCCGTGATGATAAACGTCCGCAAATGGCAGATTTACGTGAATCTGGTTCTATTGAGCAAGATGCGGATATTGTGATGTTCGTTTTTCGTGAAAATTATTACATCCATAACGCCGAGCCTAAACGCACTGCCGGCGAGACCGATGAACATTTTGAAAAACGTTGTGTAGATTGGCAAAACCGAGACAAAGAAACCGCTAATTTAGGTGAAGTGATTGTCGGTAAACACCGTCACGGCTCCACCGGAACGGTTAAACTGTTTTGGAACGGCGAATTAACCAGTTTCGGTAATTTAGGGCGTGAAGGATACATACCTGAACAACGAGGGTAAAATGAAATCATATACCAAAGAAGAATGGGAAAAGATATGTCGTCACTGCGGAAAGTGCTGTCTGATAAAATTAGAAGACGAAGACACCGGTGATGTATATTATACCGATGTCGTTTGCCGCTATTTTGATGAAGAAACAATGTCCTGCACGGTATATGACAAACGCTGTGAATTAGTACCGACCTGCTTGAAATTATCCCCCGAAAACGTTGATAAACTCTCTTGGATGCCCCAAACCTGCGCGTATCGAGAATTGTTTGAAAAAAATCCGTCAGCTATCAAAACCACTATTAAAGGCCGCGTTATCAGCGAAACAGAGGTCAAAGTTGATGAGCTGGAAGACCATATCATTGATTGGGAGGATTTATAGTGGAAAAAGACGAAAACTGGTTAGACGAACCTTATGATCCGGAGAGCCGATTCGCCGATATGGAAGATATAGAGCCGGAATTCTGGCTAAAAAAGCCCTTAGAGAAGATGAATAAAAAAGAATGGGAACTTTTATGTGACGGTTGCGGAAAATGCTGTTTGAATAAGTTAGAAATCAAAGGAAAAATAAAGTTTACAAACACATACTGTCGATTTTTAGATACTCAAAGCTGTTTGTGCAAAATTTATCCCGAGCGTTTCCGAAAAGTTAACGATTGCCGTGATATAACTATCCAAGCGATTCGGGAGAAACCGCGCTGGTTGCCCAAAACTTGTGCTTATGTGCTGTTAGATGAGGGAAAAGATTTACCAAACTGGCACCCCTTAAAGACAGGCAAAGCAGCGTCTGTGCACCAAGCAAAGGCCTCTCTAAAAGGAAGAACACTAATAAATGAATCAGAGGTAGAAGATTATGAAAATTACATTGTTGAGTGGAAAGACCTTTGACGTCAATGCCGATTTAGGTTTTGATATGAAGGTCGTATATTCAGCACGTTCACGTCGGTTAAGTTTAAGAATAGATAAAAAAGACCGTATGGCGGTTTTAACCATCCCCAGATATTGTTCCAAGAAAAAGGCGGTATCATTTGTTGAAAGCCATCAGGATTGGGTATTGAATAATCTAAAGAAAATACCTGAGTTAAAGAATTTTCACAACCACGACAAAATCAGTTTATTTGGGCAGATTTACACCATAGAACACAGCCCGATCAGAGGAAATACCAGATTAGATAAAAAGAATCATATTTTGTATGTGTCTGGTGGAATTGAATTTTTACATCGTCGTGTCAAAGATTTTATCAAGAAGTTAGCTTTAGAAGAATTTACCCGTCGTTCTAATATTGTCGCTGATAAAATAGGTAAACGTGTGCATAATGTTTGCATCAAAGATACAAAGTCACGGTGGGCAAGTTGCTCCACCTTAAACAACATCAATTACAGTTGGCGTTTGGCTTTGGCACCGGATTTCGTGATAAGATATATTGTGGCGCACGAGGTTTCCCATTTAAAGCACCAAGACCATTCGGCCTATTTTTGGGCACTGGTTGAGTTTTTGGAAGATGATGCGGAAAAAGGGAGAGATTGGTTGACAGAAAACGGTCATCTGCTATACATATACAAATAAAATCAATTATAGGAGAAAACAATGGAACCAAGAGTTGTTAACGTCAATGGCGTCAAGTTAGCCAATAATTTGCCGTTTGGTTTGTTATGCGGTCCGTGTCAGATAGAAAGCCGCCAACATGCCATAGATATTGCGGGTGCGATGATAGAGATAACCAAAGAGCTTAATATTCCGTATATTTTCAAAGCTTCTTTTGATAAGGCGAACCGGACTTCCATACACGGCGCCCGTGGTGTCGGGTTAGAAGAGGGGATGAGAACCTTTGATGAGATAAAGAAATTATATAACAACTTACCGATTGTAACTGATATCCATGAGACAAATCAATGTGAAGAAGTTGCCAAGCACGTAGACATGTTGCAGATTCCGGCATTCTTATGTCGGCAGACAGATTTAGTGGTTGCGGCGGCCAAGACCGGCCAGGTGATAAATATCAAAAAAGGCCAGTTTTTAGCCCCATGGGATGCCAAAAATTTGGTCACCAAATGCGATGAAGTCGGAAATCATAATGTATGCCTGACAGAGCGCGGAACAAGCTTTGGCTACAATACATTAGTAACCGATATGCGGGGTTTACCGAGAATGGCGCAGGATACGGGGTGTCCGATTATTATGGATGCAACACATTCGGTGCAACAACCGGGAGGCATGGGCGGATCGTCAGGCGGGCAAAGAGAGTTTGCGCCGGTGTTAGCCAGAGCGGCGGTGGCTGTGGGAGTGGCTGCGGTGTTTATGGAAACGCATGAAAATCCGGATAAGGCACTGTCAGACGGACCGAATACGATAGCGCTAAAGGATATGAAAGCGGTGCTTGAAACATTAAAGAAGTTTGACGAAGTGCGGAAAAGTCTGGATATTTTCTAGGGCAACAAGTTGCCCCACTCCGCGTGTAGCGGCACCCGCCGTGTAGGCGGCGACCATAAAGTCGCTTAAAGGCGCGCAAAGCCAAGATAAAAATTTAAGGTAAGGATAAGTCCTTGCCTTAAATTTTTATGTGCGCCTTTTTATTTTTCCCCTATAACCAATCCCTCTCCATTAACATCAACGTTAACGGTATCACCGTCTTTAATTTTACCTTCAAGTAAGGCATACGCGAGCTTGTTTTCCAGCTCCTTCTTGAGTAGACGTTTCAACGGTCTTGCGCCATAGACTTCATCATAACCGTTATCAACCACCCATTGAAGCGCTTTATCGCTCATCTTGAGACTGATATTCCTATCAGTCAGACGATTTTCAATATTTTTCATCGCGAGGGCGGCAATCGCCTTAATGTTGTCCTTTGTCAGCCGCTTAAAGACGATAATATCATCAATACGGTTGATAAATTCGGGCTTAAACGCTTGTTTTAATGTTTCAAGCACTTTTTCGGTCTGCTCTTTTTCCGATAAGTCTTGATTTACCAAGTATTCAGCACCCAAGTTTGAGGTCATAATGATGATTGTGTTCTTAAAATCAACAGTATGCCCTTTGCTATCGGTCAGCCTGCCGTCATCTAAAACTTGCAACAAGATGTTAAACACATCGGGGTGAGCCTTTTCCACCTCATCAAACAAGATAACCTGATACGGTCTGCGGCGCACGCTTTCGGTTAACAGACCACCTTCTTCATAGCCGACATATCCCGGAGGCGAGCCGATTAAACGCGCCACAGAGTGCTTTTCCATATACTCGGACATATCCACGCGGAGCATTGCATTTTCATCATTAAACAGAAATTCTGCTAAGCTCTTGCTCAGCTCGGTTTTGCCGACACCGGTCGGACCTAAAAACATAAATGAGCCGATTGGCTGATTAGGGTTAGAAATCCCTGACCGCGAACGACGCACGGCGTTGGCAACCACCAAAACCGCTTCATCTTGCCCGATAACACGCTTTTTAAGATGTTCCTCAAGATGTAACAGCTTTTCACGCTCAGAGGATAACATCTTGTCTGTCGGTATGCCTGTCCATTTAGAAACAACTTTAGCAATATCTTCCGGTTGCACGGTCTGCTGGTCAGTCTTCTTGGTGTTTTTCTCCAATTCTTGTAACTCTTTTGTCAAGTTCGGGATAATCCCGTATTGAAGCTCACCGGCGCGCTCGTATTGACCACTTCTCTCAGCAATCTGCACCTCGCTTTTGGCCTTATCCAGCTTATCTTTTATCTCGGTCATTTTTTGTAGATTAGCCTTTTCTTCAGACCATTTGCAAGATAAACTCTTAGCTGTTTCCTCCAAATTGGCTAATTCTTTATCTACCTCTTGTTGACGCGCTTTGGAATTATCATCTGTCTCTTTCTTTAACGCCTCTTTTTCTATTTTAAGCTGCAAAATTTTCCGATCAAGCGTATCAAGTTCCTCCGGCTTGGAATCAATGCTCATGCGAAGAGATGACGCAGCCTCATCCATCAGGTCAATGGCCTTATCCGGCATATAACGGTCGGCAATATAGCGATTGGCAAGCGTAGCCGCAGAGATTAACGCCGCATCGGAAATTCTCACCCCATGGTGTAGTTCAAACTTTTCTTTGATCCCCCGTAAGATAGTAATAGTTTCTTCCACATCCGGCTCATCCACATAAACCGGTTGGAAACGCCGCGCAAGCGCTGCATCTTTTTCCACATATTTCTTATATTCATTTAGCGTCGTAGCCCCGACACAATGCAACTCACCACGCGCTAATGCCGGTTTTAACAGATTAGAGGCATCCATAGAGCCTTCATTTGCACCGGCACCGACAATCGTGTGCATCTCATCAATAAACAAGATGATTTGTCCGGCGGCTTCTTCCACTTCTTTTAATACGGCTTTTAAGCGCTCTTCAAACTCACCGCGGAATTTGGCACCGGCAATCAATGCCCCCATATCCAAGGCAAGCAAACGTTTGTGTTTTAGGCTCTCCGGCACATCGTTATTGATAATCCGCATTGCCAAGCCCTCAACAATCGCAGTTTTACCGACACCAGGCTCACCGATGAGCACCGGATTATTTTTTGTCCGACGCGATAGAACTTGTATCGTGCGGCGGATTTCCGTATCTCTGCCGATTACAGGATCTAATTTTCCCTCTTGCGCCCGCGCGGTTAAATCGGTTGTAAATTTCTTTAGGCTTTCAAAAGTATCTTCGGCAGTCTCACTATCCGCCAAACGTCCTTTACGATATTCTTGAACCGCTTGGTTGAGCTTAACCGGACTAACACCGGATGATTTTAACAGTTCCGACGCTTTATTGCCAGCACTTTGCGCTAAGACTTGCAACAGCCGTTCCAATGTGACAAATTTATCATTATTCTTTTCCGCAAAACTTTCAGCTTCCAAGAGCAACTTATTATATTCCTGTGAGAGAGTGCTCTGCACATTTTCCCCGCTGACAGACGGGAGCTTATTAAGCTCTTCTTTAACACTAGACTTTAATATCGGCAAATTACCGCCGCTCTCAGAGATAAGTTTCTCCTGCGCAGGCTCATTGAGCTCCAAAATAGCGCCTAATAAATGCAACGGTGTCACAAACTGATGACCGGCTCTAATGGCCATATCAACCGAGTTTTTAACCGCTTCTTGCGATTTTAATGTTAATTTTTCCATATTCATCGTATTTCTCCTTATACTTATTATGTAGTGAAGAGAAGAACTAAAAATCAAGAGGGATAACGAATATTTTAATAAGGGAGTTGAGCCTGAATAGCAGCAATGCCCTCATCTGTCAGTAATATAACGGCATATTTTTCATCTACAAACAACGATTCTTTTGCCGGCCATGGACGACGCGCCACCTGCAAGAAATGATGAAGCTCTGGGCTTAAATCGGCAATTTGCGAATAGTTATAAAAAAACGGAGTGACCGCATAAAAGTTAAACATTCCGGACGGAATATGCCGCACCAATAGCGAGCCGTTTAAGACATAAGGGCTGTTCTTCTGGTAAGACGAGGCATAATAGCGCGGTCTTAAAGGCAATTCGCCGGCAATAACCGGAATCAATACTTTATCAGGAGTGATTTCTTCTATCTTGGCAGAAATACGCTCCACCAACGCAGTCTCGGCAATTTGCCCTAAGCGCCAAATCTTAAAAGCTTCAAAATCAGCCGTAACACCGTTCCATAACAATAACAGACATAAAACACTGCTTATGTTGCGAATTTTTTGCTTTTGCGTGAATAAAACAGCCACAGCTCCGGCAATTAAAAAGTTGATACCATAAAAATTGATACGCGGCATATAAGCGGTTTCTTCTTGAGCGGTGGTTAAAAATGTGCTTAAGACCGTTGCGCCTAAAGCGATTCCCCACCATAACCATCTTTTATAAGTTGCGGTAATGGCTAAAATAAGGAGCAAGAGCGAAAGAATTTTATATTTCACATCTAAAAAGGGCAGGGTAGTTAAAAGTTGAGAAAACACAAGAGCCACCATTTCTGGTATTCGCCACACCAATTCTTCAATAGTCGGCGTTTGCATATTATAATGCCCACTATAAACAATATCTAATTTACCCAACACAAATAATAAGAGCTTAAAGCCAATCAGCGCCAAAATAAGCGGATATAGAGAGTTCAGCATCTCTTCTTTCTTTTTCATTGGGCTGATAATATGCCGAATGGCAAAAGAGACAATCATCATTTCTGCAATACTCGGATAAACCCCTAGAGCAAGCAAAAAACAGATAATAGAGAGCGTTTTGTGATACCATTCAGTTTTTTCTGCAACAATCAAACCATAAGCGACCAAAGCAACCGCCGAGAAGTTCCCTAAAATATTTATCGGAAAATAGAGCCAGCCTAAAACATAAGGCGCGGTGATAATCACTAAGGCTGTAATCAAACGCGCCGTAAAAGACTTTATTTGCCAATAAGCGGTTAGCAGTACCGCACCTAATGCCAATAACGCAAAGGCAACAAGGTTATTTAATATCGGCAAAATTTGCCCGCCGAACAGGCTGACATTTAAGATAAATTTCGCATACCGCCCTTCAAACATACCGGTGTTTAAGGATAATACCTGCGTTGTGCCTTTTACCCAATCCCAATCATGATTTCCCCAAAAGAAAGTGATATGATAAAAGGCAAAGATGAGGTTTAAGATAATGAAGCCCATTCCCACCAAACGGATACTTTGGTTATCTGCAATTCCTTTTTTTTTAAATGAGGCTTTCATTCTCCCCCCCCCTATTAATAATGAGGTGGTGGCGTTTCTTCTTCAAGCGGTTTGACGACACTTTGTGTATTGCGTAAAGCCTCTGTTAAATAATGATTTTGTTTTTGCAAAAAAGCAATATCTTTTCCTTGACGGATAATCACTTCATTTAAATCATCAACCGTGCGTTCCAAATTAGATATTGCCATTTCTATGTCAACAAGTCGCTGTTCAGTATCAGTCATCAAGGCTTACTTTCCTTCGGCAAGTGCCAACAAATCATTTTTAACAGTCGTCAAATCGGTAATGGTCTCGGCAATTAATTCGCGCCAATGTTCCGTATTTTCCGTAACAGGTAAGGGGGTAACTTCCTCTTCAAAAAAATCTTTTTGAATTTCTGTTCCCAATATATCTTTTAAGGTGCGATTCTTAAATAACTTCTGCACACCTTCAATGGTATAACGACGATTGTAAAGTAATTCTTTTATCAGTGCCAACAATTCAACATCATCAGGTCTGTAGTAACGACGCGCACTTTTAGTCTTCATCGGTTTAATCTGTGAAAACTTGGTTTCCCAAAAACGCAACACATGCGGTGCAACACCCAAATCTTCAGTAACTTCGGCAATGCTTCTAAAGGCAGATTTTGTTTTATTGACACTCATCTTTTCATCCCAAAAATAAAAGGCGGTTATATCTTTTTAACCGCCTGTCTTAATTATTTCTTATTAACCTTGTTAACGGCATTCTTCAAGCCCAACGATGGACGGAAAGAGATAACCGTGCGAGGCGTGATTTCTGCTTCAACACCTGTTTTCGGGTTGCGCCCGATGCGTGCTCTTTTCTTTCTTAGCAGAAAAGAACCGAATGTTGAAATTTTTACATCATGACCTGCCGCCAAGTCATTTCTTATTTCATCAATCACCATATCTAAAATATCACCGGAATCTTTACGAGATAAACCGATTTCGTCGCAAACTTTCTCCGCGATATCCGCACGTGTAACTGTTGTCATTTCTTCCCTTTCTTTAAAATAGTTATTTCACACTCCCTAGCATAGCCAGGATATTTTACAAATCAACCACTTATCACAGTTTATGCAATTTATTTTTTGCTCTTAAATCAGAATCTTATCAATAAGCCGCCCCATGTAAAGCCGGCTCCCATAGCTGGGATTAAAATTAAATCACCTTTTTTAATCTTTCCGTTTGCAACCGATTCGGAAAAAGCCAAAGGAATTGAAGCAGCAGAAGTGTTACCATGATGATCAACAGTAATAATAACTTTCTCATCAGATATGCCTAATTTTTGTCCGACACCGGCAATAATACGACTGTTTGCTTGGTGCGGTAAGAGCCAATCCACATCTTCAATTTTAGCCTGAGCTGCATTTAAGACATAATCGCTTGCTTCACACATTGCCCCTACGGCAAACTTAAAGACTTCTTTACCGTTCATCTTCACAAAACCTGCCGTTTTGGTTAAGGCAACACCGCCGGTAGAATATAAGTTTTCGGTTTGTGTTCCGTCTGCATAAATTTTGGTTGCCAAAACGCCGGTATCTTTAGCCGTGCCTTCGCCTTCACTTGCGCGAACAATCATCGCACCGGCACCGTCACCGAATAAAACACAAGTATTACGGTCAGTCCAATCCACTATGCGTGATAAGGTTTCCACACCAATCACGGCGGCGGTCTTAATCTGGCCTAATCTGATCATGCTGTCAACCATAGTCAAAGCATATACAAAGCCCGAACAGGCGGCATTGATATCAAACGCCGGAGTTCCAGATTTAACGCCCAAGCGACCGGCTAATTTACAAGCTGTTGCCGGTGTGGTATTATCAGGTGTTGCAGTTGCAACAACGATTAAGTCCAAATCCTCAGCGGTAATATTGGCATTTTTCATCGCCATTTGAACGGCCTTAAAGCCTTGATCGGAAGTCATTTCATCATCAGCCGCAATATGACGAGAACGGATTCCTGTCCGCGTGCTTATCCATTCATCATTGGTCTCAACCATCTTGGATAAATCATCATTGGTTAATACTTTAGCAGGCAGATAATGCCCACAGCCGATAACTTCTGTTCTAATACACTTCATAATAAGCTTCCTGTGAAATTTCATCTATATCAATATTTTCCAACTCACGACGGAGTGTGCCGACAAAGTCTTTTTCAACCAATTGTGCCGCATTTTCAACCGCTACCGAAAAACCCAAAGCGTCAGCACCGCCGTGACTTTTAACCGACAAACCGTTTAAGCCGACAAGCATTGCCCCGTTATAAAGTCTCGGATCAAGTGTTTTCTTGATTTTTTTGATAGCCCCCAGCATAAACAGCAAACCTAATTTAGCCATCCATGAACTTTTGATATTATTCTTAATAATGTGCATGATGAGATGACATGTCCCTTCAACGGATTTTAGCGCAATATTGCCGGAAAATCCGTCTGCTACAATAACATCTGCTTTGCCTTTAGGGATTTCATGCGGTTCTATATTACCGATAAAATTCAAATTTAAATGTGTGCTCTTAATAATATGAGAGGCAACATGAATTTCTTCTTTACCTTTCATCTCTTCCGCGCCGATATTCATCAAAGCGACTCGCGGATTATCAATTTTTAACCCGCATTTGGCATAAATACTGCCCATTAAGGCAAATTCTGCCAAATTAACGCCGTCACACTCGGTATTTGCACCCAAATCCAACATCACATAACGCCCTTTTTCATGGGGCATTATGGTGATGATAGCTGGACGATGTATTTTATGGATAGTTTTTAAGACCATTTTGGAAATAGCCATCAAGGCACCAGTGTTACCGGCAGAAACAACTGCCTGAGCTTTTCCTTGTCTCACGGCATCTATAGCCTGAAACATACTGGTTGCCCGATTCCTTATCACATGTGACGGCTTATCTTCATTATGGACAAATTCCTCTGTGTGGAAAATCTCGCAAGCATCCTTTAACGCCGGAAATTTCGACATTTCAGCTTCAACCTTAGCCTTATCGCCGTAAACCAAAAAATGAATTTTCGGATTCCTTTGATGTGCCAAAGCTAACCCTTCTATGACTACTTTGGGGGAATTATCCCCCCCCATAGCATCTATTGATATTATAAGACTTTCTTGAGACACAGGCCTCTCCATAAAAATAAATTAAGTTCTATTAGTCTTCAGACTCTTCTGCTTTTGCCTTTTGAGCAACAACTGATTTACCATCATAGTAGCCGCATTTCGGGCATACATTATGAGGTCTCTTCAATTCGCCGCAGTTCGGGCACTCATGATATGCATTGGGTTGCAACGCGTCATGAGAACGGCGCATATTGCGACGAGATTGAGATGTTTTCTTCTTTGGTGTAGCCATTTCTTTAACTCTTTATCTAAAATTATTTGACACAAATTAGCTCCTGATTATGGTAATCAGAAACTGCTGACATAGCTTTTATAGAAAAAAAATATAAAAGGCAAGAGTTTTTTTTGAGGTTTTATGATAAATTACCAGAAAAGATTATTTTGCCAGATTTCAGCTTGACAGCTGAGCAAAAAAATAGTAGAATTACCACATATATTATTTTAAAGGAGATTGGTCATGGCTAAGAAATATAAAGTTAAATTGAATGGGTACAATCATACGTTAAGTGTAGGGGAACAAACAACTGATAAAAATGGTATGTTGCAACAAGAATTAATGCTTGATAATACCCCCATCGTTATTAAAGAAATAGAAGCAAACGGCTCTCGTCGTGTAGTTATAGAAGGTGAAATTGATTTTAATAAAGTGCCTCGTCTCTTGGATGTACGTGCAAAAGACGGAAGTGCCACACAGTTAGAAAAAGTAGCTTATTACCAACTGGAATATATGAGAAGTGCTGAGGCTGAGCAATTATCCCGTTTACAGCCCACTCGTGCTGATAGTATGGATTGGGATGATATTAAAGAGACTTCCAAGTGGAAAAATAGAACATCTGATCCTTCATACAAAAAACTTAGTCTTTCGCATGAGCAGATTGCCGGCAAACAGCCGTTGCCTGATTTGGATAAAGAATTTCCGTGGCGGACATCATCTATCAAATTTGCTGATGGAATTTTAGGTAATTTCAAAGAAACTAATGCCTCTAAAAGAGTATTTTTAGAAAAATTGAGGGATCCGAGATATACAATATCTCAAGAAATGATTATTGACAGAAAGACATTTGTACCAATTAATAATCATAACAATTCATTAACGCGTTATAATCTTGCTTTGCAAGAAAAATCTTCAAAAAGTATTCAAGAAATAAAAGATAAATTAGGTATAGAAACGCCTGATGATGAAGGAACGGAACGTTTGGTAGCTGCTGCGAAAACACGCGAAAATGGTAAAAAAGGAAAATCCGCATCTGAAAGAACAACGTTCACACCAATCAAACAGGACAAAGACTTTGATATGGGATAATTAATTTTCCATATTTTCCTTTAATTTCTTTAACACGGCAAAGGGATTGTTGGCGATGTCTTCCTTATCGTCATCATCTTCTTCTATAACGGCTTCAAATTCCTCGCCCTCAAGCCGCGGATAATCTTCCATAACAAGCGCCAGTTGTTCTATGGCAATATCCGCTAAGTTAATTGTGCCGTCAATTACAATATCCGGCACATCAAGCTCAATATCTTCGTCATCTCCATACACATCTTCATAACTGGCATTTGTATCATAGAGAACTTCAAAATCCGTGCTGTAATCCTTATTAAACGGCGTGAGCGAGATAACACTGATAAGCGAGAGATTGGCATTAACCGTTCCGCTTACCTTTAGTTCCCCTTGTTTCTTTTTAAAGTTTAATTTCATCTCGGCATTAAAACTATTCACAGCCTGAACCTGCAAAATTTCAGCCAAAATTTTAAGCTCATCCTTGTCTGCGCTTAATTTATAGCTCTGCTGACCTTGTCCCAATTCTTCAATTTTCAGGGGATAAGAAAATTCCTTTTGCATTATTTATTTCCTTGTGCTAAAGGGTTATATGTATGAGGTATATATAATTATAAGGATATGATGATGTCAATACACAAAGTTGTTTTTTCTACCTTGTTGGTGATTTCGTTCGTTTCGGGTTGTTCAACGGACTATTTTAATCAAACAGACGGCAATATGCCGGCCAAAGCCGACATTTTGGCGCTTCATCAAGGTATGACGCAAGACGAAGTTCGCCGTTTAATGGGGAGTCCTAGCGCTGTTTCAAGTCTTGATCATCGCACATGGATTTATATGAACTCCACGGTGAAACGCTTGGCGTTTTTTAAGCCGGAAGAGTTAGAGCGCAATGTGATTGCTATAGAATTTAATCTTGACGGCAAAGTAGAAAAGGTTTTGCAACTGACCAAAGAAAACGGCAGAGATTTTGCCATGAACACTGATGAAACACCGGTTATGGGAACCAAAGAGGGCTTCTTTAAGAAATACTTTGGCGGTGTCGGACAATACCTGCCGATGCAAGCTACCAAAGAAAATAACGGTCTGTAATATAGATTCTCCGTTTGATATATTAAAAATACTTAGAAAACGCCTCAAAGATTAGTTGAGGCGTTTTTTTGTTGACGAGCCCTTAAAAAAATGTTAAGATATAAATAATATAAAATGTTATGATTATGTTTTAAGGAGAACGATCATGGCCAAGGAAGATACCAAAAGAGCAATGTCAGAAGCAGCAAAAGATGCGAATGCAATGCGTAAATTAAAATCTGTGGGAATGGGTGAAAAAGAATTTGCCGCGATGAAAGCCAAATACGGTGCCAGAGCGTATGATTTAATTTCTGCAGCAATGTTTCCTGGTAATGTTGTCAAAGCATTAGGATGGGAAAAATTCAAAAAATCTGCTGCCACAATCAAAGAATTTATCGACAAACCTTTAACACCGGAGCAAATAGAAAAAGTAACCGGCAAAAAAGCAGATAATACACGGACACAAGCAACGAGCTTGAAATCCAACTCTCGGGATGATATCAAGACGACAATGAAACAACAAAGAGCCGCTTCAGATAAGGCAACACAAGAAGCTACCGCCAAGAAAAAAGCCGCAAATGAGAAAAAACGCGCAGAGGCAGAAGCCAAGAAAAAGACCGAAGCAGAAAGAAAAGTCACTCAAGAAAAAGCGAAAAAAACAAATGCACCGGCACCTAAGAGTATAGATACATCAACAACCCAAGTTTCCGATACCTTAAGATGTCAAATAGAACAACATAACGTAAATGGACTGATAAGGTTTAAGAGTAGCGTTACCGATTTAAAAGGGGTAACTATTCCAGAGCTACCAGGTGCAACTAAAGATTCGCTTTGGGATGTAACTTATCAAAGAGAAGTTTCAAATGAGAAAAATCCTGTAGGAGGAGTAAAAACATTTTGGGGAGCTATGCAATATAATACCTATGGTGCCAGAAATGTTGCCATGTGGGCGTTGAGCAACCCGAAATATAAGAATATTGCCAAAAAGTTCTTTAAACCGGGATATGAACAAGCTTTAGCGGAATTCCAAAAATATGTTAAAGATAAAGGTAATAATGTTGCCTATTGGCAAGAAAATAAGTATCGCACAAAATTAGCAACATATATTGATCCAAAATATAAAGCATTGTTTGAACAAGAAGGAAAAAATAATTCTGCGCAATTTTTGCAATTGCAACGCGATTTTGCCAGCGAAGTATTTACTTCTCAACATGGTGTTTATAAAAGAATTGTTAAAGCTCTTGAAAAGAAAGGTATGAAACCGGAAGATGTTAATCCGGCAATATGGGGAATGGTCTTATCAAGCGGTATTCATTATAAGACAAAACTCAATGCCATAGCTTCGATTTTTGAGCAACCGAAAGTCGATCAAACATATATCAATTCGGCAAAAATGGTAGATGCCATAGCAGCAACAGATCCATCTACATTTAAGAAAGGTTCTGGAAAAATTGCTACTCAATATGCAAAAGATCACATTCATGAAAAACATTCTGCAACCACTAGCCGTGAGCTTGCGATTATCTTGCATGAGCCTGAAATTTTAGCAAATTATGAGCAACTGATGGCTCAAAATGTGACTAAGGTAAATGGTAAATACTATGCCAAAGCCAATGCGCCGACTAAAACGGCATCAAATAATGTGCGCACAAATAACACAGCCAGAATGTAATCAATCAAAAATCATCATATCAAAATCTCCCGCTACCAAGCGGGAGATTTTTCTTTTGTAACAGAATTTTAATCATTTTCTGTTACCGATTATACTTGCAAGGCATATAAAAACATGGTATAATAAATTAAAAGCTGAAAAGGCAGTATTTTAAGGAGAACGGCGATGACTGAAGCAGAGAAAACCAAGATAAGAGAAGCTATCAAAAATGATGTCAAATTATCTGAGTCATACAAAAATTTATTGGATGCCAAGAAACAGGGTAGACTTCGCAAAGATATCAATCCTGATGAAGTTATGGTGACTTTAGTTGCCAAATACGGCACCAATGCCGCAGGTTTAGTGGATGCTGCATTATCCCGTCCGGCTGATGTCATGAAATCATGCAATCAAAAATTTCAAAGGTCATCCGGCACCTTAAAATATCTGACAACCGGCAAGGCTACAGATAAGCAAATTGCCGCCATCTTAGGTAAAACCGAAGCTCAAGTCAAAAAAGATAAAGCACTTAAAGGAACTCGTCTTCCGGCAACAAGAGAACCCGTTAAAACCGCTCAAAAAGAATCAAAAGTGACGCGCCGCATAGATGCCAGACAGGTTGATGGCATAACCGGTGCCGCTGTAAAAGCACACCAACCGCAAAACAAAACAAATACAAAGACGGCTAAGAAAACGATAACAACCAAAACAACAAATAATACAACAAAGCAAACCACAACAAGAACAACAGCTAAAGCCACGACCAAAGTTGCTCCCAAAACAGATGTTAAAACAGCTTTCGGAAGCAGTCCATATGAGAGCAATTTTGATAAAAAGATGAAAGCGCAATCAGCGGCTAGAAAAAAAGAGCAAGATCTGCAAAATCTTTACTCAGCCTGCAATCCGTCAATAGTCGGCGGTCCGGTAGATTTAAAAACTTTGATGGATAAAGGTCTTGTAACCCAAAAAGACATTCAGGCTTACTATGATAAACACTCTAAAGATTTCGTTGCCGGAATTTCCGCCGGCAAAAAAGGTAAAGATTTAGCAAAAAGCGCCTATAACCATGCCAAAGGCCACAGATGTGTAGGCGGGTGCTTAAGCGGTGTTCAATATGTTAATCCGGATGTTCCGTGGGGAGATGATCCTATATGGGATAAATATCAGCGCCCTGGACAAGGTGGAGATAATTGGGGATGCGATACCTATAAAGTATTAGAAGAAAAAGGCTATATCACCGTAACTGTTGAAAATCATTCCACCGGTCGTGAAAGTCCTAATGCGACACGCTTACGTCGCACAATTCAAAGCTTTCCGGAAGGCACAACTGTCAGTTTTGATAATCAAATAGATGCTCAAGTTACCAAACCGGAACAATATTATGGTGTCATTAAAAATGAAACGCACCCGAGCAAACTTTGTGGACACGTCGCAACCATTACAGAAAAAGGTTTATGCAGTGACGGTTTCCAACCGCATGAGAATGGTTATGATCCGACCAATTACGGTAGAAATATTCATCTGTCACTTGCTGATGATACATCAGTCTCAGAAGATTTAGCTAAAGGGTTAATTGCCGAGGCGTATGCCCGCCGCGAGCGTGAAGCCGTTGCCAAAGCAAAACAAAACGCCACACGAGGTGCAAGCAGATAGGAGGCTCTCATGGGAAAGCAGGTTATTACAAGCGCCATTGAAAATGGCAAAAGAATGGGACAATATCTGCAAAAAGGAGATATTGAAGGAGCAAAAATGTTGGCTGCGCAACTGCTCGGTGCTAATGGTCCGTTACTTTTAGAAGCTTTGATGAGCAAAAGCACCCGTTCTCCTGAAGAAATCGGTCGTCTTTTTGAAAAAATTGCCAGAATCATAGAACAAAAAAGAATATCTATGATAAGACGCATTAGGAAAAAAATGAAAGAGGCAAAGGCCGAAGAACAAGCCGCCGCAATAGCTCAACAAATTGCCGCCCAAAAAATGGCTGAGCAGATTAAAGAACGTGAAGTTCAGCTTAATAAAGCGATTGAAGAGAAAAATGATCTTGAAAGAAAGTTGAGAGAAAAAGAAAGATTGCACGAGGCAGAGAAAAAACGTCTTGCCGAGCAAAGAAAGCAACTTGAACTTCAACGCAAAAAAGTTTCCAAAGAAAAGAAAAAAGAAATAGATGAAGAAATCAAAAAAGTTGAACAAAAGGAAAAAGCACTAAATAAGGAAATGAAGTCGTTAAAAGAAAACTTTGAACGTAAGAAGAAAGAAATTAAAGAACGCCGTGAGTATCTGCAAAAGTTAAAACAACGTCAAGCAAAGCAACAAGGTGATATGCAAGGGACACCATCTCCTCAGCAAACAGTTGCTCCGCGCGAAACGAGTCCAATGATACAAACCATGGATGGTATGAACCGTTAGAGTATTTTAAGGAAAAGCGTAAAGCTAAGCGTTAAAATCTAATCCCCAATCGCTGTAGCGTGCCTTATCATCGCCCCAGTTTTCACGAACTTTAACAAACAAAAACAGGTGTATTCGCGATTCTAACATATCTTCCAGTTCTTTTCTGGCAGATTGTCCGATTTTTTTAATCATCTGCCCGCCATGTCCCAAGATAATTTGCTTTTGTCCATCGCGCTCCACATAAATCGTCATTTCAGCTCGAACAGAACCGTCCTCACGCCTCTCCCACAGTTCCGGTTCAACTGTCAAGGCATAAGGTATTTCCTGTCTTAAATATAAAAACAATTTCTCACGCACCACTTCTGCCGCTAAGAGTTTTAAAGGTAGGTCAGACATTTGTTCCTCAGGATAATACCACGGACTGATAGGTAAATGTTCTGCCAAATAATCATAAAAATCATCTAATCCTTTGCCGTTAAGCGCCGATACCATAAAGGTTGCTTCAAAAGCATAAGCGTCGTTCAACTTTTTAGTAAGCTCCAAAAGTCGCTCATTTTTAATCAAATCAATTTTATTGATAATTAAAAGGGTAGGCGTATGCGTTTCTTTTAATTTCTCAATAATGGAGCGCGTCTCATCATCAAATCCGCGCTTGCCGTCAACGAGTAACGCCACCATATCAGCATCATTAACTCCCCCCCAAGCAGAGGCGACCATTGCCCTGTCGAGTCGCCGTTTAGGCTTAAAAATTCCCGGCGTATCCAAAAAGATAATTTGTGTATTTTTCCAAATTCCGATACCTTTTACCGTTGTGCGTGTGGTTTGTGCTTTGGGTGAAACAATGCTTACTTTAGAACCGGCAAAATGGTTGGTAAGTGTCGATTTTCCGGCATTCGGCGCCCCTAAAAGAGCCACAAAACCTGCGCGTGTTTGTGCTTCATCAACCATTATTATTCTCCAAGATTGCAATCATATGTGCTGCGGCCTCTTGCTCTGCTTGCTTTTTGGTAGAACCGTTTCCGTAAGCCTCAAACTGTTCGCCTACCATAACTTTAACTTCAAAACGCGGTGCATGCTCCGGTCCTGTTTTGGCAACAAGTTGGTATTGCGGCATAGGTAATGTCAGTTTGGCTGCAAATTCTTGTAAATGCGTTTTATCATCTTTAATCGGTTGTGATTTTCTATCAATTAAACCGCGCCAATGCATGCGAACAAAATCCTGAGCCGTTGTTAAATTTTCGCTGTCATGGTAAATTGCGGCTATAATGGCTTCCCCCACATCACAAAGCACATTATCTTTGTTGCATACTTCTGGATTTGCCGCCTCAATATAATCTGCTACTTTAAGATTTCGCATCACTTCGGCAACAGTTTCCTTGCAAACCAGATGAACAAACCGCTGTGCCAATTCACCTTCCGCCTCGTTAGCAAAAGTTTGGCAGAGCATATCGGCAACAGTCACACCCAAAATACGATCCCCCAAAAATTCCAACCGTTCATAGTTTTTATGTATATCGGAAGATAGGCTCGAATGGGTTAGAGCTTGCTTGAGCCAATCCGCGTTCTTAAAAATATAGCCGAGTTTCTTTTGCAGTTCTTTCATATGTATTCCTTATCAAAATTTAGCCTATAAATACGCCCTAAATTTATGAAATGCAAGTATAAATTTAATGTGGCGGAGGCCACCGCACCACGAACTTATGAGAAAAAACAATCCGGTGAATTGTTTTTTCCATAAGTTATCAGCTGTTGTTAATTTGCGCCTCCGCTTTTGACGATGAACCGGCGCACAAGCACAAACAAAAAAAAAGCACCACACGGGTGCATTTTTTGTTTATTGGAGCAGGCAACGGGAATCGAACCCGCATTAAAAGCTTGGGAAGCTCTCATTCTACCATTGAATTATGCCTGCTTCTCTTAAATACAGCAATCTGTTTACCTGACATATTCCAAAAATGCAAGAACTTTATGTGCACTGTGCGTATTTTTTATCTCATTTATGATGGTGAATTTTAGTTTTTTGCTTCTTCTCATGTTCTTTGGGGGTATCTGAAAAATTCTGCACCGTTATTTTATGTAAAGGTTCATGTATCGGTTCCGGCTTTCTAACAACATCATGTTTCGGAGTGTGATGTTGAGATATATCAGGAGCTTTTTCTTTTATCGGCTGATGCAATTTTTTATCTGGGTGTTTATGTTTATTAATATGCTTTGGCGGTTCATGTTTCTCAATATGTCTCGGTTTATCTAAATGCGAATTGTTCGTATGAAAGGTAGTGATGTGCGTATGATTTGATACATAATATCTTGGCGAACGAGGATAATAATCAACAGTCGGTTCATAGTTCCCGTAAGAATAAGAGGAATATGCTGGAAATTCATCATCAACCACGATACAACCGCTCAACCCAATACATCCAAAAAACAAAGCAGTTAAAAATTTTATGCGATTTGTCATTTCACTTCTCCTAAATATTTTCATAGAAAATCCTTTCGTTAATAAACAACGAGAAAATGACAACATTGTTCATAAAAAAATGATATCAGGAGGTTTTTTATCGCAATCTTTATTTCTTTTTATTGACTAAACTGGCATAAAGCATCTGTTTACGCAGTGCCTGAATTTGAGCTCTTTTTTCCTTTTTAAGTTGCTTTTCATATTGCCGCCGCACCACTTTAGACATCTTATCTGCGCGTTTATTAAAATAAGAAAGCACCGTCCCATCACGATAATGTCCTTTTACCCACATTAAACTGCTATTGATGACAGACATATAATAACGAATACCGCGCACAATGTTTTTTTCATGTTCGCGCCGGACACCGTTTCTCACCGCATTGATAACATACCATGAATCTGTAAAGATAGTCACATGAACAGGATTAACATATTTTAGGTCTTTTAAAGCAAATAACACGGCACAAAGTTCGGCCGTGTTATTATCTTTTTGACTAATGACAACTCCCTTTTTATAAAGCTCGTTGTCTCGGGCATCGGTTGCGACATACGCTATTCCCGAAATTCCTCCCTTTGTACTTGCATCAGTATATATACGCATGTTATCTCCCTCTCCTCATGATGATATGCGCGAATCATAAACTAAGGGAAAGCCTAACATAGCCGCTCAATAAGTCAAACATTCTAAAATAAGCCTGTTAATATTTGGTGGCTGTTTATATGTAATGGACTTTTGTTGACAGATTAAGAAAATATATAGTATCGTCCAAGATACTAATGACTTTTAACCTTTATAAGGTAGGACGACATGGACTTTAAGACTTCAACTTCACGCGGTTTATCCGCACTCGCTTTAGCAACAGGTTTGCTTTCATCCGGAGAAGCTTTTGCTGCCGGATTTGCCATTAACGACATATCAATAACCGGTGTCGGTCGCGCTTTTGCAGGAGCAGGCGTTGTTGGTGATGACTATTCGGCTATCGGTTTTAATCCAGCCGGTATTACCTTAAAAGGCTCAGGTGGCCAAATTGGCGGTGTATGGATTTTTGAACACGGAAAAGTTGAAGGTTATGCCAAAAAGGCAGGTGCTCCCGGCGGAAGAGCTTACGGCAAAGATGATATCAGCCTTCCGGTAACGGTGCCGAATTTATTTGCTCAATACAAATTAAACGATTCTCTTTATTTTGGCCTTGGTGTATATTCGCCGTTTGGCTTGGAAACAAAATATGACGATAACTGGTTTGGTTCGGACTATGGTGTAAAATCAGAGTTAAAATCCATAGATATTGCCCCGACAATCGGTTATAAGATAAATAAGCATTGGAGTTTAGGTGCTTCAGCTATTGCCCGTTGGGGACAGGTCCGAATGACAAACACATCAGCCGGCACCGGATACAGTGATTTTGATATTGACGGCTGGAATTATTACGGACGCTTCGGTGTTATGTATGAGTTTGATGAAAACACCCGTATCGGCTTGGCTTACTCCACCGTTTCAACAAAGGTTGAGCATACCTTAAAAGGCGACCACAAAATGTCTGGAATGCCGTATCCTTTCCTAAACGGAGAATGGGATGGTGGCACCGTAGTTCGTTTACCGGAAATGTGGTTGTTATCGGGTTATCACAGACGGGGTAACTTTGGTTATTCATCATCCATTCGTTATACCCGCTGGGAGCATTTTAATGACTTTACTTTAACATCTTCAAGTCCGTTAGGCTATCACACTTCAAAATACAATTGGCACAATACATGGTCAGCAGCATTAGGCACAGATTGGTTCTATGATGATAAGTGGACATTCCGTGCCGGTGTCGGTTATGATGAATCACCGGTTCGTCACCCTGGGTTACGCACAGTGCGTATTCCGGATAATGACCGCGTGTTGATGTCAGTGGGCTTCACCTATAAGTTTACCGATCATTTCAAGATGGACTTTGGTTATACCCACATTTATCTGCCGACTTTCAAAGCTAAAAACGGTTATAACAGAACAGGCTTACAAGGAACCACACCGGGTGTAGGCGATGTTAACATTAAATATGACTTTAACGCAGAAGTCTTAGGTCTCCAATTCCAATATGACTTCTAATCTGCTAAAAAGGTATTTATCATGTCCGTTAAAAAATATGACGTCATTTTTAGTCTGGGATCAGCCTGTTTATGTTCGCAAACATTGCGCAAATTGCATTTGCAGTTTTGCTCTTACCCGTTAGACTGGGTAACCAGTGGAGATTTTATCGGGCGTGTTGAATTGTTAGTGTCTGATTTTAAAGATTATTTTAATCAGCAGGATTTAGTTTTTTATCCGGAATGGAAAGAGCCTAAGAAAAACGTTTATCAAAACACACGCTCACAAATTATTTTTCCGCATGATTTTCCTTTGGATATTCCGTTTGAAACTTCTTTTCCTGATGTTAAGGAAAAATATAATCGTAGAATATCCCGTTTAATCAACAATATAGAACATGGCAAAAAAATACTGATAGTTTATATCTGCCCGCCGGTTAATGAATCAAATAATGTGTCTGATCAAGAGTTAAAAGATTCTTATATCAAAATTATCAATCGTTTTCCCAATAAGGAGATCGATTTACTTTATATTATTTGTTCAGAAAATGTCAGCGAACAAAAAATAGGCAATCATATTTTTAAGTATTGTTTTGATTACGCAGAAGATGGAATACCTCCTTATAAATTGCTCCATTTACGAGCTTTTATGCAAAAAAGAAAATATAAACTGAAACAAAGTTTGTATGACAGATTGCGAACACTTATTTTTAAGATTAGAAAAAAGAAAAAACACTAAGTTAAGCGCTACTCTAAATCAGGGTGGCGCTCAATTTCTTTCCACAATGACACGGAATACTCATTGACGATACAACAAAAATTTGCTACAACACGCATATATTCTTAATTATTATAAATTCTAAAATCTAAAAGTTATGGGCAGTAATTATGGTTTTTCAGATTGGCTCACCGATATGCAATTATCTTTAGATTATTCCATATCCGTGTTGCCGTGGCGATTATTGACTACTCTTGCTATTTTGTTTGTCTTAAGCACTATTGCTTCGCTGTTTCTCTGTATTTGGCGCAGCTTCACTTTTGACATTGCCGTCAAGGAAGACATTGTGCAAGACCGAGTTCAATGCGTTAACAGTTGGTATTGCGGAAAGAATTACGAAACGGTAGAAATACCCAAAGAAATCCTCCGTAAATACATGATCTATGCCAACCTCAGTTATCACACATTTTGGAATGTGGTGGTTTTGGGGCGCTGGCGTTTCTGTGGTGCACCGCATAACAGGATATATTTTAAGGTTAATCGCTTCAGCGATAACATTTTTGACATATTCTGGGGCATAAAGCGGTTATTCACCATTCTCTCATTATCATTTATCTGGGGGTATCCGATTTTCTTAATCATAACCCTGTTACGCATGGCTCTTAAAAAAGAGCCGTTATGTTAAAAATTTCCCACGCCACATCGCCGCGTGGGATTTTTTATGTGCCCAATCAAAAAGCTTGATGACAGAAATTATGCTGTAATACTAAAATCCGATATTCTTAAGCCAGATAATAATCTTCTCATAAGTTTCATCTCGATTGTTTTGAGCGGTGTGTCCGTAAATTTCAAAACCGCCAAGCATCGCCTTAGGCTTTGCCGCAGCGTTCATATAAGCGGGAATAGAAGATAATCCGCTTCCCTCGTGAGTAACAAACGGAATAATCGTTTTATCAGACCAGTCATGGCGCTCAATAAAGGTATATAAAGCCATCGGCATATCTGCCCACCAATTAGGTGAACCGATAAAAACCGTATCATATTCATCAAAGTTTGTAACATCGCCGACAATATTAGGACGTGCACCGATTTTCTTTTCTCTCAAAGTCTCATCTGCTAATGTTTTATAAGAAGCCGAGTAGGTATCATTTTTCACTTTAACTTCAAAAATATCCGCCCCAATAGCGCTTGCAATAAATTTTGCAACAATAGCCGTATTTCCCTCAGTGATAATACCAACATTATATTGCTCGCCTACTTTTGAAAAGTAAACCACAAGCTTTTTATTCTTTAGCATTTACCTTCTCCTCTGATATCGGTTATTGCGGATACCTACCGTTACAATATGACATAAGAAGTAAAAAAAATCTTAAGCACAAAAAAAGCTCGCGATAAACTCTCGAGCAAATAATGCAGGTGGCGCTGCCACTGGTAGGCGCGCAGGGATTGGCTTGCCTACGGCTACGCCGCACTGCGCTCATTCGCTACCGCTCACCGGCGTTCTTCCGCCCGCCTTTCGCTTGTAGTCGAACCCTTTCTCCAGGGTTCAAATCCAACAACATACATATAAAAACAAAACCTCCCCATAAAAGGGAGGTTCTGTTTTTATGGTAGGCGCGCAGGGATTCGAACCCTGGACCCACTGATTAAGAGTCAGTTGCTCTAGCCAACTGAGCTACGCACCCATACCAAAGTCAAGAGCAACTATATCTAAAAGATTTTTTTTTGCAACAACTTTTTTCACTTTGCATAATTTTTTTTGAAACAAGAGAAAATCCTTGAAAAATAAGGAAATCAGCATTACATCTTGAGCAACATGTAAGGAGACATAATGAAAATTTATATGGTCGGTGGTGCTGTTCGAGATGAAATTTTGAAAAGACCTGTGCATGACAAAGATTTTGTTGTAACCGATTCGTCAGAAGCGGAAATGCTGTCTTTGGGCTATAAGCGGGTTGGCAAAAGTTTTCCGGTTTTTCTACATCCCGAAACAGGGGAAGAATATGCATTAGCACGAAAAGAAAACAAAACCGGCACCGGACATTGTGATTTCAGTATCATCGCCACACCGGATATAACGTTAGAAGAAGATGCGCACCGCCGCGATTTTACCTGTAATGCTTTGTATAAAGATTGCGCCACCGGCGAAATTATAGATTATCATAATGGCAAAGCTGATATAAAGAAACGTGTTCTGCGCCATGTCTCAGAGCAGTTTTCAGAAGATCCTTTGCGCGTGTTAAGGATGTGCCGTTTTGCCGCTGAACTTGATTTTGCAGTTGCCCCAGAAACCATGAAACTTTGTCAGGATATGGTTAAATCCGGTGCTTTAACATGTTTAAGTAAAGACAGAATATGGCAAGAATTTGTCAAAGCCCTTGCTTCCAAGACTTTTTATCGTTTTATTGAAACGGCGCGCGAATGTGGCGTATTAAGTGTAATATTGCCCGAAGTGGAGCAACTGTTTAGCGTTCCGGAGCGAGAAGATTATCATCCGGAAAAGAATAGTGGGGAGCATACACTGTTAACGCTAAAAGCAACCAAGAGCGATGATGCGATGATAAATTATGCGGCGTTGTTGCACGATATCGGCAAAATCAAAACCGATTCTGCTTGCTGGCCGTCACATCGCGGACATGATAAATTAGGGGTTGATATCATCAAAGAAATCGGTAAGCGACTGCGTGTGCCAAAGGCATATACCGATTTTGCCGCATTTACGGCCCTCAATCACATGGTATATCATCAAAAACCACACAATGCACGCTATAAAATTGCCAATATAGCAGTAAGCCTTGCCTATAACAAACAAAAAGATTATTTAGAAAAATTTATCACTGTTTTAAGGGCAGATATGTGCGGAAGAGCAAAGGACGTAACGCCCACAGAGGAGAAAAATTTTCATAATTTCTGCCAATATTTAACCCGATTATACCATTCGGCAAAAGCCACACGTTATTCCGAACTTCCCGAATTTGCCGAAATGATAGAGGGAATAAAAGCCGGCACTGTTCCGCCGTCATACCTCAATGAAAAATATGTGGAGTGGTTGCTAAGTCAAAATCCTGATTTATCACCTGTGTAAATTGCTAAATTATACTTTAAAAAAAGATAAATACGCTTAAACTTACAACAGGTATATTTTTAACTTATTTGATTATGGTGTTGTTATGAAAAAGACGTTAGTTATGGCTCTGTTAATTGCTGTATCTGCTGTAGCGGTAGCCAAAGCCGTTGAACAAAATAGAACAGATACATACGCTTTAGATGAGAACAAGGTGGATTCTTATCAGTTAGACGAGTTGGTCAAACAAGCCGAATCTCAAAGTCAAGCATCAGCCGCTGTTGCTAATACAACAGATGAAGACGATAACACCTCATCCAAACCCAAAATAATTATAGAAGAAACCCCCGCCGGCAGAATAGAAAAATTAGTAGATGTTGACGGTCACGTTATTGCAGAAAAGACCATAGAAAACGAAAAAATTGTCAAAAAAGTATTAAATTACTATTATCCGGACGGTATTTTAATGCGTCAAATTACCGCCAAAGAAGATGATTCCAGTTTTTATGCGGAAGAATATTACAACAATGGAAAACTGGCTTCTCAGGCAACTTATCTGAATGAGGGTAATAAAGTCGGCAAAGAAAAGCGTTATGATGCCAAGGGAACACTTCGTCAGGAAATTCCGTGGGTATTGCCCGAAACTGAAAGTAAGAAACCATTGTCTGAACAAACCACCATACGTTTGGGTGAAATCATCACTTATTTTCCAGACGGCAACGTAGCAGCCAAGTTTCCGGTAGGGCGTGAGGGTAAAACCATTTTTTACGGACGTTTAGGTATGCCGGTAAAAACCATAGAAAGCACCAGTTTGTTGAAATTCTCCCCAGAATTGCGAGCCGAAGATTGCAAGGATGTAACCCTGCAATTAGACTTAGACGAACTGATTGAGTTATATGAAGACGAAGGAGACATCTCTTATGATAAGTGTGGAATGCCTTATCGTGAAAATTTTGTTTATGAAATAATGGATGCTCAGGGAGGAACTGCCACTTTATTAAGTTATGATGAAAAAGGGATGCTCCGCCGTATGACACCTTTTGTAAACGGTAAAAAGGACGGTACGGCACAAAAATTTGATTCTGCCGGCAACCTAACCGCAGAAATAAATTATACTAACGGTTATAAAGAAGGCTATGCAACCGGCTATTTTCCGAATAATAACCCGGCATTTTTGAAAAAATACATCAAAGGCAAAGTAGAAGGAACAATGAATTGCTATTTTCCGGATGGTAAAATTGCCGCCCAGTTTTCTTATAAAAACGGTTTAAAAGAGGGCAAAGCGGTTGTAAATAGTCCTATTCAAAAGACTTTGGAATTTTCTCACAACGAACTGTTAAACGAATATCAAAAGAAATCTGATCGTATGATGATTTCTTCATTAAAAGACCTAAAGACCATAGAAACTCAATGCCTTAATGTGGCAAACAAAATATCTGAAATTGAGCAAGAAATTGATGCGTCAGAGAAGGAAGTAAATAAAACATTGCAAGTTTATGTGCCGGAAATTTGTGCGGATATGAGCGCATTTGAAATGAAACAAGGTTTGTATTTTTGCTACAATGAGGATAATAAACGCATAGCGACTTATCCGGTTAACTACATCAGCAACGACTATGTGATAGAAAAAATCTATACACCGGAAGATAAGCTTTTATATGAAATTCCGTTTAAGGATAAAATGCGCCAAGGGTGGAGTAAACAATATAATGAAAAAGGCGAAATTATTGCTCAGATATATTATGACCGAGGAAATATATCAGGTGTATCACACAGCTATCACGAAAACGGTCGGATAAAAGACTTGCGAAAAATTGCAGATGACGGGAGGGAAACCGTGGCGCAATATGCCGAAAACGGTGACTTAGAGTTCAATCTTTTAAGCAAAAACGGTGTGAAACAAAACGCTTATTTGATTTCTAAAGATAAACGCAAAGAAATTGCCGTAAAATATTATGAGAATAAGCCTGATTTTGTGCGTGAGGTAAATTTAGCCGATCCATATAACTATGCTGAATATAATTTTGCTTTAGGTGAATATGTATTTTATGAGAACAATCAAGCGGTAAAGGGGGGAAAGATTTGTCAGACGCAAACTTCAGCTCCGATAGATACTATCAAAGAAAATGTTACCGCAATTAACACAAACTCGATAGTAAAAGATACAGGAACGGCTGTGGATGATCCGATTGCTAAAGATTTTACGGATGATAAAGAACCGGCATCTCATGCTCCGTCAACTATTGCCGCTGAAAATATCGCCGCTATTGATGCAGCACAAAAAGCAGCCAATATTGATATTCCGCCGGTTATAAGCGAAGATGAAGCCCCGATAATAGAAGATCTTGAGCCGGAAGTTAATCCTTTAGAAAACGTAGTGGTCAAGACACCAGAAGAGGAACATCAGGCAGAGCTTGCGGCAAAGAACATCGGACCGATTGCCAAGCCGGAGATAGAAAACTTAACCGAAGCCGTGCAAAAAGAAAAACTCATAGAGGGTTTGGGCTATGCCGATAACGGGACAGAAAGCAAAACCGAGCGTTTGTATTATCCTAACGGTAGCTTAAGAAAGACCATTAAGACAAAAGGTTCCAGAACAGAAGAAATCAAAGAGTATTCTAAAAATGGCTTGTTACTGACAGATTATATGTATAACTTAGATAAAATTGTGATAGAAAAATATTTTGGTAGCGGAGAAGTGCGTCGTAAATTAGAAAAATCTTATGATGACAATGCGATCACAGCCTTTATATCACGACAAGATTTCTTTGATACGGGTAAAACAAGATATGCATTTAAGCGTCAAACTAACAGCTTATTGTTTAGCGAAGAGAAATACTATCCTGATGGTGCGCTAAAGGCCATAACCGAACAGACACAGCCGTTATCGTTTAAGACCAAAGAATATGATAGTTTAGCCAATTTACAAAAAGAAGTTGAGCAAGACGGGCTAAACGAGTTAGTCAAGGTTTATGACGGCAACCATACACTAACCAAGCTTACCATGAACGGCAAGGATATACCGTTAAAATTAGCGGATAACAGTGCTGATTTATTTAAGGATAACGCCCGTCTGTATGATGTCAAAGGGAAGTTAGCCTCAAGTTTCAAGACCGTAAAAGATCATAATGAAATCTTAAGTTACCATGGAAATGGAAAAGTAAAAATAGAGATTTTGCTATATCAAAGCGGAGAAATAAGCGTTAAGCAATATAATGCAGAAGGAGCATTGTTAAAATTTGCACACTTAGCACCTGACGGCAAGCTACATATAGAAAAGCCGGCAATGAGGGTGATACCGAATTATCGCCAAAGATATTGGGTGGAGTATAACAATCCGAATTGGGTAGAAAATGAGGAAAAATATTCCATAAAATCAATCGGAAAATTGAACCTAAATATCATATCCAAGATATTGGCTGAATTAGGAATAGATGAACCGGAGATTGTAAGAGCCCTAAACCAAAAGTTTTAGGGTGCAAGCACCCCGCACCGCGCGTAGCGGCGCCGTGCGCGTAGCACAGCCGAAGGCTTCAAGGCGCGTAAGACACAACATAAAATTATGGGGTAGGGGGAAAGCCTTACCCCATAATTTTATGCGCGCCTTTCCTAAATTACGACAAAATACTCGTAAATCTCCCTTGACAACCCTTAAAAATATCCCTAACATTCACCACAAAATAATAAACATATGTCATACAAATTTTTCTTAACAACAATTACTTTACTACAATTATGGAAACAAAAAAACTGACGCTTGAACAAATTCAAGCACTCCGTTCCAATGCGGAAAAGGAAAGAGCCGCACACGCAGAAGTGCTATCTCGGCTCAGGTTAGTGACAATCTCACCGGATTTGCAATTGGCAACGCTCAAAAGCAGTTACGATCGCAAGCGTATGGATGAGATTATGGCTTTGTTGAGGGCTTACTCTTCCGGTAATAAACAGTATGAGCTTGCTCCGGAGGTCCAAGTGTTCATTTACGAACACAAAGACTTGAACCGTGCAAGAAACTACATGTTGCAGAACAATCACCTGACGTATGAGGTGGAAAAGCGCATTTTTGATGACAAGCTTACTCCGTTTATCCCCGTTAAAATAGATGATGAGGATGAGATTAAGGAGTATATCTATCCGAAGTTCTGCAATGATGCCGAAGTGTATATGGTAGAAGAGACCTTAAAAGCTTGCGAGAAAGCAGACAAACTTTCAGACGAGCTTAAGTTCTTGGATATCTACACGATGAAGTATCCACTCTCTGATTCAGCCGATACGGCTCTGATGGATTTTCTGTTTGTTTCAACCGGACGGGACAGCACACTTGATACACTGGAGAGCTTTGTTATGACCTATATCGGTCGCCATGACAAACTTTCCACGGCGGCACAGCTTCGTCTCATCCAGTCTGGTTGCAAGAAAGTCATCATGCACTACATTACCAACTCTCTCTGCGGTATTGTAGATCCGGAGGTGGCTGACGCACTTTTAGAGCGTGCTGATGCTGAAGAGGTAACAGCTTACTTTTATCGCTGGGGAAGACAGTGGTCAGTGTAGGTACCTCTATGAAACTCTAAACAAACACCCTGTCGACGACAAGTTGACAGGGTGTAAAAATTTTAAATCAAACTGATTTATTTTTCTAAAAACTTCCCCAATGCACTTTATCAAGGTTGAGCCTATCTTCCGGTTGCTTCGGCTCTTCATCGGGGTAACCGATAACCACAATCGCAACAGGGAGAATCGTCTCCGGCATATTAAACTTTTTCCTCAAGTTTTCTATTACTAAAGGCATCGGTGCCGCGCCGCAAAAACACGCCCCAAGTCCTTTGGCATGGCAGGCAAGGAGTAGGTTTTCTGCTGCCAAAGCGCCGTCAATCTCGGCATAGTTCCAACCTTCCTTAGGACGGTTAAAAGTTTCTTGCGTATCAGCACAAACCACCACCACACAGGCGGCATCTTTGGCAAACGAGGTCCATGGTTGAATAAGCCTTAATGTGCGTAATACTTCTTTATCCTGCAACACCAAAAAATGCCACGGTTGCTTATTGTGAGCCGATGGGGCATAACTAGCCGCCTTAATAAGGGATAAAATTTCATCTTTGCTAAGCGTCTTATCAGGATTATATTTCCTTATAGAGCGTCTGGTTAAAAGTCCTTCATAAAGTTCCATTTTGTGTCACTCCTTCTCAATTAACCGTGCGTTCCAAATTCGTAATGTGCGGAAGCACTAAGTTTTCTATTAAAAATTTTATGGTCTTAAGAACAGTTTTATCGGTATTTTGAGCCACTGTGTAAATATCCTTCGGTGTTTCGGCTTTTTCCAGTTTTTGTGCTAAGATTTCATAAGCCTCAGCCATGTCTGAAAGCGAGGAGATCAGTTCGGCGGCAAATTGCGGAATATTGAGCGTTGAACAACCACCCCAAAAGCCTTCCACAAACCCTTGCTCAATCATATCGGCACGGCTATGCAAAAACGTTGCTAATTCATTTTTGTCATTGATATTGCCTTTATATTCCGGCAACCTTAAAGTGTTAGTGCGGATTTGCACAAACATCTCATCCCACAGCCCCATAAAAAATTTGAAAAAGAGCTCAGCCTCCGCTTTGGTTTCAAGCCTCGGTTGCCTCTCTTCCGGAAACAATGACGATATAACATCAGTCGGGCGCAAATTGACATTTGGACTGCATATGGCACCGGCAAACTTAAATTTTACGGTCAAAAGTTTGGTAGGGCAGGCGTAGTGGTCTAAAAAGCGCTGAAATTTATCATCCCCAATATATACATTTTCACTTTGCATTTTAATTCTTCTTCATTTATAATACCGACATACATCAATTTAACGGGAGTTTTACAAATTGTCTACTCTAAAATTATCAACATTGTTTTTCCTGTGTGTTATTGTAGCAGGTTGTGCACAGTTAAAGCCTTTTGAAGACCGTCGCCGCGAGCCGGGAACACAGCAAGTGTATGTTGGTGCATCAAGGCCTCAAACACCGGCTATCTGCTATAATCCGCTGTGGAACGATAAAGATGATACCAAAGCAATAGCCGATGAGTTGTGTCGCCAAAACAAAGCCAAGACACACGCCGAATTTGTTAAGGTAGAGTATTTTAGTTGCAGACTGTTTGTTCCTGCCAAAGCATTTTATAAGTGTGTGGATGACCAATAGCCCCACTTAAAGGAGGTCGAAATGAATATATATATTTTTGATATGGACGGCACTTTAACGCCGGCACGTCAGCAAATGGATCCAGATTTTGCACGTCGATTTATTATCTGGGCAAAATCGCACATGGCATATCTTGCCGCCGGTTCAAACTATGAAAAAGTGACCGAACAACTACCTCCGGATATTGTGGCAAGTTTTAGTGGCATATATAGCTCCATGGGGAACGTTTTTCATCAAAAGGGTAAAGAAATTTATCGCAACGAAATCAAGCTCAAAAAAGAACTGTTGCAAACCTTGGAACGTTTTCGCAAAAACACCGCTTATGACGGTAAGCTATACGGAAATTATATGGAACTCCGCCCCGGTATGTTAAATTTCAGCGTTTTAGGGCGCAACTGCCCGTTTAGCGAGCGCAATCTCTATAATGAGTGGGATAATAAACATCATGAGCGTGAGCAAATCGTTGCTGAACTTAATCAAAAATTTCCGGAGTATGAAACCAGTGTCGGTGGCAAGATTTCTATTGATATTGTAACCAAAGGCGGTGGCAAAGAGCAGGTAGCCGCAAAGATTCGCGCTGCACACCCGAACGATAAAATCATCTTCATCGGTGACCGCACAGAAAAAGGTGGTAATGACTATGCTTTAGCTGAAACCTTGCGCGCCATGGATAACACCGAAGTCATCGCCATAAAATCTCCCAAAGATGTTTTGGAGTATTTAGGCATATAATGAGTAACAACCAAATTGTTTATCTGAAATATATAAAAGAATTTAACAGCTACGGCATAGCAAAAGATGAAATCATCAAACTTCAAAGAAATAATCTGGTAGCAGAAATTATTCTTCCCCCAGATGTATCTGCATCAAATGATGAAAATATGCCACTCATCGGCTTTTTGTTGGGAGAAGATACATCAAAAGAGGGTAAAGCATATTATACGGTAAGCCAAAATTATCTTCAGACTTTGCTAAACACTAAAGCGAGATTACGCTTTTTAGACTATGAACACCCTAAAGAACAAATGGAAAAATGTCAGGGATTCGTGTTACCCGGAGGGAATTTTGATTTTCCTGAAAAATTTTTTATCGGTGGTAAAAATTTAGGCACAGGGATAGGTAAACGCTTTTTGGCTTATGAAACAATCATCAAAGAAGCGTATAAAACATCCAAGCCGATGTTAGGTATATGCGCCGGTGCGCAGATGATTGGCGCTGTATTAGGAAAAATGAAAATGTATTTATATTTAAGCAAAGAAGTGCCACACCCGTGCAAACATAAGCCGACCGAAAAAGGTGAAGTGTGTATGCATAACCTTAAACTAATAAAAGAAACGCCCATCTATGAGATTATGAATATACCGCAAACCACAGAATTTATTACCATAAATTCGCGTCATGTGCAGGCAATGGTTTTACCCGAAGTTCAAAACCAAATAACACAACACCCACTTGTGCCGATGACCTTATATGCCGTTTCGTCAGCAGATAATATACCAGAAATATGGGGAAATGATAAAGCAGGGATTTTATGTGTGCAAGGACATCCAGAGGATTTAGCTACAGCCGGAAACCAATCAATGCAGTGCTTATATAATTATGTTGTTCTTAAAGCCTCACATAAATAAGCATAAAAAAGGGCGCACCACAGTTGTAGCACACCCAAAACATAATAATAAATTAAGGGAAATACCTCACGGCATTCCCCTTACGAGAGAGAAGGAAAATCTTACAACATGTCGCCATTGTCAATTCCTGATCTGGTAAATTCTGAAACCGGTGCTAAATCAGCTGTATTATGACGTTTTTTTGAGAGTAAGTCACCAGTAACCCTTGGTAGATAATCCCGAAGATGCGGCGTCTTCTTTATATCAGCCATCAGATAATATAGCGAGATGTCCTTCACAAACAGCACAGGAACAAGAGTAACCTGACCGTCAATATCCACCAGATGAGCAACGGATTTTTTCTTCTCACCAGAGCAGATAATCTGCGCATGCATGACGCCGGCAAGCTTCTTAACCCGCACAATAGCCTGATGTTGACAATCAAGGTAATACCAAGAATCGTCAGCACAGTCATTTAATCGATCCAACACAAGATTCAGTACTTGAGCAGGTGAGGCGTCATCTTTTGCAAATAAAGCATTATCTTCAGCCTCCAACACCTCATTGGTCACATCACTAAACGGCTCACACATCAACCACTTCTTGAGCTGTAACATCATATCCTGATGCAGAATCAACGGATATACTAGAAAAAAACTACAAAAGTTATTTGGACGAGCCATTGTAACAGGCTTAATCATCCGTCCTTCACTAAAACGCTGGAGCACATCTTTGCAGTCCTCCCATACAACAGTTTTTAAGATTTTTACCATAATAACAAAATTTATAGAGTAAAACAAAATAATTATCTGAAAACTTGAAAGCTAATTTCACAAAAAAGAGAAGACGCGTTTCACAACGAATCTTCCTAAAAAGCTTGAAAAAATTAAGTTTAGCAGAGCAGTTTCTATTCTCGCGAACAATGCTGCTCATTTTCTGTTCACATAGTCAGAAGTCATAATAATTTATAATCAGAGCCAAATATACAAGGAATAATCTGTTTGTCAAATCTTTTTTACTTAACAACAAAAAAAGGAGCCCGAAAGCCCCTTTGAATTTAAGCCAAAACTGATTACAGACGATTAAAATCAGCAGCAATCTCCGCCGCCAATACACTGAGTAAGCCGCTTTGCGCCATTACATAATCATCATATCCACCTTCAATCGCGATACTTTCATTGATTTTACCGGATTCAAGTGTTTTTCCGTTTTGATCTAAAATCGCATAGGTTGCTTCAAGTTTGGCATCTTTCTTAAGTTTACCGATAAACGTGTTAATCTCTATCATTACGGCATACTGATAGTTTTTAACTAAAGGCGTTTGCATAACCACATCGGCATTAGGCAAATATATGCTCAAATCCTGCCGCAACACATTTTGAATGAGTTTGCTTGGTGATGTTCCCCAGCGATTAAATTCATCAATTTTTAATCTGAAATCATCATCACCAATCGTAGTAATTTGCGGACGAGAGACATCTGACGGCAATAAAATATTTTTCACCAAAACAGTTTTCTTAAATTTTGGATAGGTCATTTCAGATTGTTGTATAGGCACCGGCTGATAAAAATGCGGATTAGGTGTCCCACAACAAGATAGTGTTAAAACCATCAATAACATCAAAAACTTTTTCATCATTTTATTCCTTTCCTTTAATAAGCGAACTTGGGTGCATTTGCAGATAATCGGTTAAGTTTTTAAGTGAAGCCGCCGCCGCAGAGAAATTTTCAATCATGATGGCAAAATCACTGGAATTTTCACCTAATGACGCATTAAGCGAACGCGATAATTTACTTAAATTGGTTGCAGCTTTACCAAAATTATCCAACATTCCTGCCGCATCTTTTTGGTTTTCTTTCAATACGATATCGATTGTTTCCAAAGCAGAATTTAAATGTGTAAGCAACGGAGGTAATTCTGAATTGAGCGTCTTCGTAATATTGTGCATATCTTGAGCAATCTTGCTGATAGGCATCACTTGAAGTGTTTTGGAAAATTCAGAAAACGGTGAAGCAATAGTAGGAATTTCAAATTCATGCTTGGAACCCTCATGTAAGACCGCCTTGGTTTGAGGAAAGAAATCAAGCTCAATTAAAAGCTGCCCTGTAAGCATAGAGTTCACGGCAAGTCTTGCGCGTAATCCCTTTTGGATAAGAATGCGGAGGTTTTCTCGCTCATCTTTATAGTCTTCACTTAAATCTTCATCGTTATAAAGCCTGGAATAAACCGGTATCAGAAATTCCATAGTATCATAATCAGCTTTTAGTTTGACGGACGTCACTTCACCGACTTTTACCCCTTTAAACAAAACCGGCGCTCCGACATCAAGCCCTTGAACTGATTCATCAAAATACATCACCATAGGTATATCCTGATTAGAAAAAGTAGATTTTAATGAATATCCCAAAAGCAAAAGTAAGAATAAGCAGCTTGATACAATAAAAGTGCCGATAAGTTTCATATTGGGTTGTTTAATCATTTTTTTGTTCCTCTGGTTAAAAATTCATAGATTTCCGCATTAGGCGGATTTTTCAATAATTCACTCGGATTACCTCTACCTGTAATATTCTTAACTTTTCCGTTAAGATAGATAGAGTTTGTCCCGATACTAAAGATTGATTGAAGTTCGTGGGTAACAATCACAAAGGTCGTCTTGAGCGAGCCGTTCAATTCCAAAATTAAATCGTCAAGCCGTTTAGAACTGATCGGATCCAATCCGGCAGACGGCTCATCGCAATATAAAATTTTTGGGTCAAGAGCTAAAGCACGAGCCAACGCCGCACGTTTTTTCATCCCTCCTGAGATTTCTGAGGGGTAAAAATCATCAAATCCGGCAAGTCCGGTTAATGCCAACTTATAACTCGCTAACTCTTCGATTTCTTTTTTGTTGTAGGTGGTATAAAGCTCCAACGGCATCATCACGTTTTCTTTTAATGTCATAGACGAAAACAACGCACCGCTTTGATACATCACGCCGCATTCCTTCATAATTTCATTTTTTTGCACATCATCAGCCTTAGAAAAATTTTTCCCATCAATCAACACACTCCCTTTAACCGGCGTTACCAAACCGGTTAAGACGCGGAGCATACTGCTTTTACCGCAACCGCTAGCACCCATAATGATAAAAATATCTTGCTCGTTGACCACAAAGTTAATATCATCAAACAGCACAAAATCGCCATACGCTACTCTTAAATTTTTAACCGTAATGATTTCTTTTGTCATATCCCCAATACCTCCAAAAGAACGGTCAAAATACCCGTTGCCACAATCATCCATACGAGCGCGGTAACCACGGCGCTGGTTGTTGCTTTACCGACCGCATCAGCATCACGTCCGGCTGTTAAACCTTCATAGCACCCGCAAATCGCAATAATTATCCCATATACTACGCTATGCAAAAGCCCGACTAAAATATTCTTTAATGTGAGAGCCTTAATGGAATAATCCAAATAGGAAGTTGAAGATATATCCAAAAACGATATACCGACAACCGCTCCACCGAAGATACCCAACACATCGGCAAGCAAGGTTAAAAACGGAATGGTTAAGACCAAACAAATCATACGCGGCGCCACTAAATAATCTGTAACCTTAATCCCCAAAGTTTTAAGCGCATCAATTTCTTCATTAACCTGCATTGTGCCAAGCGTTGCAGCATAAGAAGATCCTGTGCGTCCGGCCATAATAATTCCGACCATAATCGCCGCCATAATGCGTGTCATACCGAGTGTCACCATGCTGGCAACGTAAATCCCTGCACCGAAAGTGCGTAACTGCATCGCTCCGACAAAAGCCAGAATAAGCCCAACCAAAAAACTGACCAAAGCGGTAATTCCGACCGCCTGATAACTGCAATCGGCAAAAATAAACCAAAAATCACGCTTGCGATAAATGGCCTTCCCCGAAATAAATCGTCCTGTTGCCTCAAAACATGTTTTTATAAAATGAAGAGCAGAGATGAATTTTTGATAAATAGCAAAACCATTTGTACCGAGTTTTTCCAACCAGTCAATTTGTGTCACGCTTTGTGTCGGCGGTGTATTGATAGACCGCAACGCCAAATCTATTAAATCTCTTAGGCGAGGGGGTAATTGTTCATAATTAAATTCAAATCCGGCAGAGGAGAGTTTTTGCTGCCAATCATAAATATGGGAAGTTATGAGCGAAGAAAAAATATCATCATCGGCCTTGGCATAAACAGTATGAATATGCTGTTTTTTGAGCTGACTAATTACCTCATCAACCGAACTCAAATCTGTGCCTTTCTCATTAAACCACAAAACAGCTTCATTCTTATTGATTTTAAGCTCTGCTGACATCTCACCTATCCTAAAGTATGTTTGCAAACATCTGCGGCAACGGCATTAGCCTGTTCATGCGCTTCCTGCTGAGTTGAGCCTTTCATTATAGCACTTATAAACGTTCCGGCAAAGGCATTTCCGGCACCATGCGCAAAGACTTGCACCAAGTGCTTATTTTTAACCGTTGTCAATCCTTCATCCCCCCAGATTCGACTGCATTTAGCCGTATCGGATAAAATCAGATATTTAAGGTTGTATTCGGCTTTAATTTTTAAGCACAGGCTTTCGTTTGTTTCATCAAAACCAAACAACGTTTTAACAGTATTAAGCTCATCAATATTGAGTTTCAATACATCTGCCCGTTTCAATAATTTTTCAATCAGTGTTGCACTAAAATAATTTTGACGAAGATTTATATCAAAAAAACGCAAAGTCGTTTTGGGTGCGGCATCAATCAAGTCCAAAATAGTTGCTTGAGAATAAGCTTTACGCAAAGCAAGTGTGTCAAAATACACCACATCAGCATTTTTGACACATTCTTCGGCTCTGGGCTCAAACGGAATATAATCCCATGCGGCATTCTCTAGGATATGTGCCACCGGCTTACTTTCCGGATCATCAAAAATCAATACGCGACCGGTCGGATATGGCGTAACAGATAAAACCGGAGTAACATTGATTAGCTCTAGTTCACTGATAATTTCCCGTCCCAAATCATCTGCACCGATTGCACTGATAAGATAGCCTTCAGCTCCGTTTTGAATTGCATACTTCAAAAAATCCGCAGGTGCACCGCCCAATTTACGACTATCAGGCAAAATATCCGAAACCACTTCACCAATACCGACAATTTTAGCTTTTTTATTTTTAACCATGGCGGCACCTCAAAACTCTAAAACTAATTATCACCACTATATGCCTTTTTTTTTAATAGTCAAGCGTGGGGATTTTATTTAGGATAACACTTCGAGACTTGTTCAACAATTCATCAACAATCGCTAATTTATCAAAACGGCATAGTCTGATATTCTGTCCAAACCGATAATCGGATTTATATTCAGAGCACTCATCAGCAGCAGTCGGTTGCTCATAAAGAGAAAAAGAAAACATGCTTTCTGTTGCCTTAAAATCATAGTTTGAAATATTCTTTTGAATAGAAGGAAATCTCAATATTTCTCCATTTTCACTTGCCAACAACAAACACTTATATTCCGGAAGATAATATTCGCAAAAGAGATTACTGTTATCGGTTACAAGTAACGGCTTTTTAGGGGATAAAAAGTTGCGAATGTCATGGATGGCAATTTGATACCCTTCATCAAAACTGATTACCCTGATGTCAATAAATGTAAAATAAAAACCTATCAATAATATTGTAAATACAGCTTTACCGATTTCTTTATATTTTGCCAAAACCACAGCCCCCGAGAGGTATAGTGGAACAGAAAAGATTTTGAGATATCGTGCTGTAACCATCGGCCGTATTGTGGCAGATAAAAAGAATAACAGTGCATAAGTTAAGCAAAAACAGCCCATTGTCAGAATAATTATTTTTTTTGACTTTGCTTCAAATTTAAGCATATTAACTAATCCCAATATCAAAAGAAAGCTGAAAACGGAAGTGCTTAAAGTCGTTGCAATAAAATATACCGATTGGATAATTTCGGGTTGCAGAGGATTAGTAAAAAACTGCCAACTGAAACGAACAAAATCATCATGCACATACCAAATTTTGCTGATATTTTGCGCCGTATGAAACGGCACCCAAAGCCACGGCGCAAAAAGTAACGCCACCGATATTGCTGTCAGCACAAGTTTAACACCGTTTGTCTTTAATTTTTTCTCTTTAATCAATAAAACAACAATAAGCCCATACAAAAACATCAGATATAATGCACAATAATAGTGCGAATAAAGCGCCAAAATCGAAACAGTCCCAAACTTAACGTAGTCTGTATTTTGCGGTTTATTTGTCAATCTGGCACCATAAACAGATGCTGTTAAAAGGAGCAAAGAGGACAGCATATATGTCCTAACTTCAAGTCCCAGCCATAAAGATTGCGGCAGTAAGGCAATTAATATCATAAGCCATAAAGCCGTTTTTTCTCCATAGTCGTGTCTGATTGCCGTCGCCGCAAAAATTTGTGCCGCAATCAATAAAATAGCCGAACCGAAATGTGCCGCGGCAATTTCATATGCTTTAGGAAACAGGCATAAAATGAATTTGAGATAGAGATAATAAAGCGGCGGTTTGGAATCCTCCGTAATAAGCAATTGCCACATATCCGAAAAACTGTCTTTTGCCACCAAAACCGAATAAATCTCATCAAGCCATAAATTCATATTGTTGATAAGAAACCCATACGCAACTGTTGTCAGAGCGATAATTGTGATAGCTTGCCACTTAAAGTTTTCTTTGAATTTATCAATGATTTTGAGCATTTTTGCATACCTCTGCAATTTGTTGTGCAATGATTTTATTTGTAAAGTGCTGTAAAGTAATTTGCCGCGCCTTTTTGGCTTTTTCCAAACGTTCTTTTTCATGATCTAAGTAATACGCCAAAATTTCTTTTAATTCTTCTTTGGTTTGATACATCGGCACACTATCCCCATATATCGCTTCAATTTCCGGCATATAATCCGAAACAACCAAAGCACCTGCCGCCGTTGCATCATAAATACGGTTATTGATAAAGCCATATTTCTTCATATCCGGCCTGTGGTCATTAAGCACAATTTTGGCTGAAGCATAGTAGCTTGGAAGTATATGATTGGGGATATAGGGTGCTCTATACATATTCTCAGGCACAATTCCCTGCCAATTAAATCCATACACAGCCACTTCAAATCCGCTCTCTAACGCATAGAGCAGACTGGTGCGGTTATGCCAATTAGAGCCGACAAAAAGAATATCTGTTTTATGCGTATCATCGGGTGTTGGTAAAAATTTATCAGGGTTTGTAAATTGCGGCACATAATGCGCTTCAATACCGAAATTTTGTAATTTTTCAGCATAAGTTTTAGAGGCAACTGCAATCACATCATAGTTCTGCCAGTCATCATCAAGTGAGGCATTTTCGGGCATAGCCGCTCGCCGATTAATATTCTCTTTGAGTAATTTCTCTTTGGAATGTTTATTATACGCCATCGGGTAATAAACATAAAGCACATTACAGCCCTTGCCGAATGGCGGATAAAATTTGGTATATCCGCGCATATATACATTGATTTGAGGTTCCGGTTTATGCTCTCTAAAGTATTCACCGCGATAATCAATTTCGGTCTGTTTCCCGTTTTGCTTAAATCCTTCGGCAAAATCTTCTCCGATCCAATAGTCCCCCACTTCAACATCATTTCGGTTTGTTGTTGATTTTATAACAACATCAGTGGCCCTCACATCAAACGCTGTTAGAGTAAATATCAAAGTCAGTCTGAACAAAAATTTCATTATCCGTATCCTCAAAACAGTGATTTTTTGCGCGTATCATTTTTCATCTTTTCTTCTAAATCTGTCGCACGGAGTTTGATATCGGGGCGGAGATATTGTTTTAATGCCTTGGACAATTGTTTTTTAGCCAAAGCTGTTTGTCCGATGGCATAATTATATTCTGCGGCAAAATAATCCGCCGCGCCACTCTGCCTTAAAATATCATAAACTTTACCTAAATAAAGATACGCTTGCGGATGCATCTTGCTTTGAGCTACATGTTCCAAAAGCGGAATAAGCGGCTCGGCAATCGCAGGTGACGGTTCTGTTGCCAATATCGCTTCGGCATAATTGAGCTTAAACAAGTCTGCATTAGGGCGAAGATTTAAGGCATGTTTATAGGCACTCACTGCCTCATTGATTTTACCGTTTTCAAACAAAGCTTGTGCTTTAATTTCCCAAAAATATGGATTATTTGGTTCGGCGCTAATCAACTCATCTGCATATTTAAGTGCTCTTTGAATATCCTTTTGCCGCATAAAATAAACCGCGTGAGCCAGTTTTCCGAACATTGAATTATCATCAAGAGGATATCTCTTTATTACATTCGGGAGTGGGGCTAAATAGGCAAATATTTTAGCTTGCACGCGCTTTAATCGGTCATCAAGCGATTTTTCGCTAATGATATCATGTTCGGTTTTTAATTTCTCAGTAAAAAAGGCAATTCTTTCCATGGTAATCGGGTGTGTGCGGAAATAGGGGCTTTCTTCAATTCCTTGCAACCGATTGGCATTTTGAATTTTAACCATAAAATCTTTTAAACCTCTAACGGTTTTATGGTTTTGCCCCAAGAGGATTGTTGCTGTTTCATCAGCGGCACGTTCCTCACTCATTTGATAGACTGTAACCGCATTAAGTGCAGAACTTTGTGTGCCAAGCACAACGGCAATTGCCGCATCACCGCGTCCGCTGGCAACCGCCGTTCCCGCCGCGGCAACCAACGAGGCAAGAGTTGCTTTTTGCATATCTTGAATTTTGATTTTAAGCCTTAAGATATGACCGCCCAAAATGTGTCCGGTTTCGTGCGCCAATACGCCCTCAATTTCATTGGCATTTGAAGCTTTAAGCAACGTTCCGGTATGGATGAACATATGGTTTTGGTCGCCCACAAATGCATTTAGGCTGTCATCTTTAACAATATGGATATAATTCCGGTTTAAGGGTAATCCTGCCGCTCTGAAGATGGGCGTTAAGATATCATAAATAAAGACCTCTGTTTCTTCATCAGTAATCAAACTGATAGCTTTTGCATCAAAGCTAAAGCCCAATAAAAAGATAACTAGAAAAATTCTGATAAACCGCCTCATATCTTGCACCTCTACAAGAGTCATAAAATATAATCCTCGGTTAGTCAAGAGCTAAGGTTTTTTACCCAATATAATCGCGATTACATAAAAGAGTTAAAGTTTCTTTGATTTGCCGTCTAACAACATTTTTAGTGTTATTGCAGCGTGAGAATTTGTCAAATCATTATCAGATTTTTCTTTAACACCGGCAAGACGGGCTTTTTCTTTATAGTCTGAAATCTTAGCTTTGCGGTCTTTTTTATCAGCTTTTGTGGTATCTTTATCTTCTAACTGATGTGCAGTCTCTAAATAGAAATTATACATATCTTTATCACCCAAAACCAATCGTGCCAGATGACAACACACCGCTTTTTCATCTTCATTAACCGATGCACCTTCTTGAGAGGCTTCTTTAACTTTATTGATAAAATCAATCATTTTAGTTTGTGCGGCAGCTTCATTACCGGACTTAAGAGCGGTTTTGATAAATTCAAACTTTCCTTCCGATTCCTGCATATAGCTAAGCTCATAGCGCATATTTGTAACATCTTCGCCGTTTTCTTCATACACCTGACATCTGGTATGCAAAATCTCTGACGGGGCACGAAACGTTTTTTGCAAATACGGGCTGTTTTGATACAAATCCATAATGGCACCGTTAGCGGTAATATTCATATCTTCCATGATTGTCACATTATCCGAAAGGGCGATGAGTTCGGAAGTATGCGTGACCACAATTACATTTTTACCTTCTTCGGAGAGTTTCTTTAAGTTATAGAGCACATTAATGGCAGTCGGTGTATCAAGCGCTGAGGTTGGCTCATCAAAAATATAAATATCCCGATCTTCCAAAAACGAACAAGCCAATGCCAGACGTTGCCGCTGCCCGGGGGAAAACTCATTAATCATAAATTCATACGCCGGTTTACCATCTCTTTCTGCATAATATTCATCTTTAATACAGGCACGTTCTAAGGCTCTGTCAATATGCTCCTGAGGGTGTTCTGCCAAATCCATCAATTTCAAATATTCACTTTGGCTGATTTCCCCCGTCTTAAATTGCTTCTGCACTTCATCAATTTTCGGAATATACATTTCCATGTTATGACGCACGCTTTTAATCTTGTTAAAGTGGTTATTATCCTGGTCATGCAGACAAACATGTTTACGGATTTCTTCCTCATTGGTGGCATCAACATTAACGCCGTTGATAATCACTTGCCCATGGTCAATATCTCGCACGTGTGTCATCAAGTCAACTAAGGTCGTTTTACCATTTCCTGATCCCCCGACAATGCATTGCAGCTTTCCGGGCGTAAAGATCAAACTTTGCTTGCCCATATCCATCTGTTTGGCAGATTTATCATAACTGAATTGCACATCACGCATTTCAATCGTATTATCTTTGTAAGGGATTTTTTCCTGTCCGGTTTTAATCCGCATATTTTCCGGCACTTGCAGTTGTCGCGCCGCATCTTTATATTGCACGTAGCTTTTATGCACGTTAAGATACGATTGTATGCCTTGAAATGCCGCCCAAGAGCTTGCGACCAAGCTTCCGGAAAACGTAATCAAATCACCGATACCGCCGTTAAGCCCGATTTTGTTGGCACATACTGCGGCAATTGCCGCACAACCGAGTGTTAGTCCGGCATCAATACATACCGCCAAATGCCGCGTAGATTTAACAGTCGTATTTTGCAACTCTGCCTCGCGCTCGGCATCAATCTTCATATCGCGGTCAACTTGAGCTTCACGCACACTCCCTTTATCATGTGCCGCATTAGTCATGGTTTCAATGCGATTAGACTTGATATTAGACGCTTTACGAAACAGAGGTTGTGCTTTTGTATTAAAAGATTTCCATAAGATACCGCCCAATGCCCCGATGCTTAATCCTATACCGGCACCTATTGTTCCGAGTTCAGGGTAGGCCGTGACCAAAACCCCCATTGCCGTTGCGGCGGTGGCTGCTGCACGTCCGATATCCACAATGCCGGTTGATAAATCAGCATAAGCCGAACTTTTCTCGGTTAAAAATGTGGTAATTTGTGAACTGCTTTTAGAACGTAAAAAAAGTTTGGAAGAATTTTGCCGAAACTCCTTAATTTCCTTTGCAAGCGTGCGGTTTAAGATATTTGTTTTAATAATTTGTCGTTGCGTGTTTACAAAGTCAAATAAAACATTATTTACCGCATTAATACCGGTATATAAAAATACGCCGGTCTTAAGCCCCAAACCGCCGTGAATAATATGAGCATTCATCATATTAGTAGCCGCACCGGCAACCCACGCCGTAAAACCGCGCACCATGGAAAGGCCGGCCGAAATACCGATATAAGTTTTATATCCCGAAGAGTTTTTCCAGTTATCTTTGAGCGCACGCCAAGATAATTTCCATAAACTTGGCAATTCATCTTTTTCTTTAGCTTTTTCAGAAAGTTTTTTAATTCGTATAGCGCGATGTAGCGCCTTAAATCGCATAATCTTATCCAATTTGGAGTATTTTATAAAGTCAACATTTTTAAGGCTCTTGGCATGCTCACGCTCATCTTTAATAATGTCTTTTAGTTGCCGTATTTCAAAAGAAAAATCTTTTTGCCGCGCCACACCTGTTTGCTGTATAGCCCATATCTCGCTTAGCCTGTCTAAAGCATCATTTAATCTCAGGTGATTGTTATGTGAAATTTGCGTAAATTGCGGATACCTCAAATCTCTGATTTTTTGAATAACATTTTTCTTTTGATCACTAAAATTTTGCGGTAAATCTTCACCGGAGTTTTCTTTGGCGTAAAGCTCTTTATACTGCGCCAATAATGACGCCAGTTCTTGTTCTTTCACTATAGAATCTTGAGCCATATCCATAATTTCTCCTCCTATAATGTAGCTATTATATCATAAAAAAAGGCCTTTGGCAAACAAAAATTTCACCAAAGACCTTTTACTAAGATATTGTAATAAACTATTTTTTGCTTTTTTCAACCAGATATTCCGCCATCCATTGAAAATACGGGAAAGGATGTTCTTCCTTAAGTTCCAACGCCTTTTCTAAATCAAGCTCTTGTGTGTTATAAGCACCCTCACATAAAATAGTGCAACTATCTTCGGTAATATCCGCCGAACCGTTAGCAATCAGATATTCTTCAACAACATCAAGTTTTTCATTTAAGACCGAGATAACACCCATATCCAAGGCAAGCAACACCGGTGCCCGTCCTTTCATAACAGTAAGTGTCTTACCGTCATAAGGAACGACTGCCCGATAAATTTTTTTATCAGCAATCACCTTAGATGGAATTAAAATCTTAAAAGCAATATCTTCTGCCATAACTTCAACCACCTTTTGCTATTCTCTGCACCTTCAGCCGCTTTCTGCCAATCTAAGCCGCACTTTCTTTACGTTTTGCCGCTCTTTCCAAAACTTCATCAATGGTTCCGGCCATATAAAAATCTTGCTCCGGAATATCGTCATACAAGCCTTCCAAAATACCCTTAAAGCCTTTAATGGTATCTTCAAGTTGCACAAAACGACCTTTTTTACCGGTAAAGACTTCCGCCACGAAAAACGGTTGTGAGAGGAATTTTTGGATTTTACGTGCCCGAGAAACGACAATTCGGTCATCTTCAGAAAGTTCGTCCATACCCAAAATGGCGATAATATCTTGAAGCGAATTATATTTTTGCAAAATTTCCTGCACCCCGCGTGCCACTTTATAGTGTTCTTCACCAACCACTTCAGGGGTTAAAATACGACTGGTAGAGTCAAGCGGGTCAACCGCCGGATAAATACCAAGCTCAGAGATTTTACGAGAAAGCACTGTTGTGGCATCCAAGTGTGCAAAAGTTGTGGCCGGTGCCGGATCGGTTAAGTCATCAGCCGGCACATAAACGGCTTGCACCGAAGTAATAGATCCGTTTTTAGTTGAAGTAATGCGCTCTTGCATTGCGCCCATGTCCGTTCCCAAAGTCGGCTGATAACCAACCGCGGAAGGAATACGTCCCAACAGCGCAGAAACCTCGGAACCGGCTTGTGTAAAGCGGAAGATGTTATCCACAAAGAACAACACATCTTGATGTTCCACATCTCGGAAATATTCAGCCTCTGTCAAACCGGTCAATGCCACACGAGCACGTGCCCCCGGCGGTTCGTTCATCTGTCCGTAAACAAGCACCGTTTTGGATTTATCGCCCTCAAGGTCAATAACCCCTGATTCAATCATTTCATTATAAAGGTCATTACCTTCACGCGTTCTTTCACCCACACCGGCAAATACCGAGTAGCCGCCATGACCTTTCGCAATGTTGTTAATAAGTTCCATAATCAGCACGGTTTTGCCCACACCGGCACCACCGAACAAACCGATTTTACCGCCTTTGGAGTAGGGCTCTAATAAGTCAATCACCTTAATACCGGTTACAAAAATTTCCGGATCCGTAGCTTGGTCGGTAAAGCTCGGTGCTTCGCGATGAATAGGCATTATCTTTTTAGCCTTGATTTTGCCACGTCCGTCAACTTCATTTCCGATTACATTGATAATGCGCCCCAAAAGCTCAGGCCCGACCGGAACGGAAATTGGTTGATTGGTATTATACACCGGCAATCCTCTGCTCATTCCGTCAGTCACATCCATAGCAATCGTGCGCACCACGTTTTCACCGATATGCTGAGCAACTTCCATCACCACAAGACGACCATCGACTTCGCACTCCAATGCACTTAAAATAGCAGGCATTGCGCTTGGTGAATCAAACTTAACGTCAACAACCGCCCCCATCACCTGATGAACATGTCCAAGCTTATCCGTCTTTTTGAGTTCATCAACATGGGCGCGAAATTCATTAAGCGCTTCATTAGTTTCTATATTTTCTTTCTTTTTTACGACCATTTTTCAAATACTCCTGTATTTTAAGTGTTACATAGCTTCTGCACCCGCCACAATTTCCACCAACTCGGTGGTAATGGCTGATTGTCTTAAGCTGTTGTATTTAAAGGTAAGCGAACTAATCATATCTTGTGCGTTCCGGTTGGCATTATCCATTGAGGTCATTCGTGATGCGTGCTCGGAAGCTTGCGAATTGATAAGCACTTCAAAGATAGATGTGCGCATATAAATCGTCACAAATTGATCCAACACGTCCAACGGATGTTGCTGATAATCATAAAATGCCCGACCGGATTGGCTGACATTCTTATCTTCATCTGTCAGTTTAATATCAAACGGAATGACCTGTTTGGTAAGAAATGTTTTGGATAATCCTGATAAAAAGTCACTATAAACAATCTCGCAAATGTCAGCATTAAATTGCTTTTTCTTTTCCCATACATTTTTAAGAAACTCATGGGCTTCCGTATAGGTTAAGTGCTTTTTAATCACATTCGGATAGCTGCCGTCAATTTCAGTGATACCAAAACGCTTCAAACCGGCTTCAGCTTTCTTTCCATAGCAGAAAATCAAAACCTTTTTACCCTGAGCCTTGAGCTCATCAATCCGTCGTTTAGCCTCTTTGGCAATCATATGATTATAGTTGCCGCAAAGTCCTTTATCGGATGATAAAACAAACAATGCGTAAGTTTTCGGATTTTCCGGTTGTTGCAATAATTTAGGCAATACAAATTTAATACCGTCTTTGGCTTCTTTGGCATTAAGTTCAGCCATTACGCGTTTAATGTTTGTAATCAAGAGTTTTTGGAACGACTCACTTTTTTCCAAAGTGAGCTGCGCACGCCGAAACTTAGACGAAGCAACCATTTTCATTGCCGCCGTAATTTTTTGCGTGGACTTAATCCGTTCAATTCTTGTGCGTAACTCTTTGAGATTTGCCATTTTTCTTCTCTCTGAAATTAAGCCGATTTTGCCGTGTTTTCAGTCTGTTGCGTATTCTTAAATCGCGTCAAAACATTGTCCATAAATTTACAAAGTTCTTTTTCAAGCTCTTCAGAGATAATCTTCTTTTCTCTGATTTCGTTTAAGAATAAGCTCTTCTCATGCTTGGCGGTAGTCAACAGGAAACTCTCAAATTCTTTAATCTTGGAAAGTTCCAAATCGTCTAAGTAACCGCGTGAGCCGGCAAACAAAACCAACACTTCTTCTTCAAGTGCGAGCGGATGATAAACCGGTTGTTTCAGCATCTCTGTCAATTTTGCACCGCGATTTAACAATTTTTTGGTAGAAATATCCAAATCAGATGAAAATTGCGAGAACGCTGCCATTTCACGATATTGCGCCAAATCGAGTTTCATTGTTCCTGAAACTTGCTTCATCGCTTTTGTCTGTGCGGCAGAACCCACACGGCTGACCGATATACCAACATTAACCGCCGGTCTGATACCTTGATAGAATAATGAAGTCTCTAAAAAGATTTGTCCGTCGGTGATGGAAATAACGTTAGTTGGAATATAAGCAGACACATCACCGGCCTGCGTTTCAATCACAGGCATTGCCGTAAGCGAACCGGAACCTTTTTCTTCATTAAGTTTTGCCGCTCTTTCAAGCAAACGCGAGTGCAGATAGAACACATCACCCGGATAAGCTTCACGCCCTGGTGGACGACGTAACAACAATGACATTTGTCGATAAGCCGTTGCTTGCTTAGACAGGTCATCATAGAAGATAACCGCGTGCATACCACGGTCTCTGAAATATTCACCCATCGCGCATCCGGCATACGGGGCAATATATTGCATCGGTGCCGCATCAGAAGCGGTTGCCGCCACCACAATCGTATATTCCATAGCACCGGCATCGCGAAGCGATTTAACCACTTGTGCCACAGTCGAGCGTTTTTGCCCGATGGCCACATAAATGCAGAATAACTTTTCTTTGTCGGACTTGGCAAGCCGATTCGTTTCCTTTTGGTTAATAATCGTATCGACCAAAATAGAGGTTTTACCGGTTTGTCTGTCACCGATAACAAGCTCGCGCTGCCCGCGTCCGATAGGAATAAGCGAGTCAATAACTTTTAAACCCGTTTGCACCGGTTCATGCACGCCACGTCTGTCAATAATCCCCGGTGCGCGTTTTTCCACATTAGAAAATTCTTTGGCTTTAATTTCACCTAAGCCGTCAATCGGCTGACCAAGTGCATTAACCACACGCCCTAAAAGTTCCGGACCGACCGGCACACTGACGATTTTATTTAATCTTTTAACCGTATCGCCTTCTTTAATTTCCGCATCAGAGCCGAAAATGACCACACCGACCGTATCTTCACCCAAGTTTAAGGCCATGCCTTGAACACCTGACGAAAATTCAACCATTTCGTTATATTCTACGCCGTTCAGGCCATAAACGGTAGCAATACCGTCGCTCACCGCCAAAACTTGACCAACCTCATTAAATTCGGCGCCAAAGTTATGATCTTCAATCTTTTGCTTTAGTATTGCGGAAATTTCCTCTGCCTTAATCGTCATCTGCCTTTATGCCTTTCGTTCTTAAAAATTTAATATATCCCGTTAATTCTGTCCCATAATCAGCTGTTCTAAGCCCTTTATTTTGGTTGAGAGTGTATCATCAATCAAAAACGAGTTAAAAGAAAGCGCCAGTCCGCCCAAAATTTCAGGGTTAATCCTAAAGTTAAGGGTAACTTTTTGATGTAACTTTTCTTCCATGATGTTTTGTAAGGTATCGCGCTGAGAAGGGGTAAGATCAATGACCGTATCCACATTAACCTCAATCACCCCTTTGTGTTTGTAATAAAGATTCTTAAAATTATCAGCAATCAGCTCCAGTAAATCGATTCGCTTATTTTCACCAATTAACTGCAATGTTTCAGCCGTTACATTACTGAATTTCATTTTTTGGGAGATATCTTTAATCAGCGGTAACACAAGGTTTGTGTCATCAACCGGACACGATAACTTTACCCACATATCCCGATTTTGTTCAAAACTTGCTTTTAATGCCATAACCTCAGCAAATACATCATCAACGCATTTGTTGTCAACAGCCGCACCAAACCAAGCCTTTGCATACATATCGGCAATCTTAAATTTAGAATCTTTTTGCACGTTAATCCTTAAATTAAAACATCAACCTTAATACGAATACCAACAAATTACTTATTTTAAATTAAAATTCCACCTTAAAAATGCTTTTTTTCACAATGAAATAAAAAAAGTCTCTTTCCGTGAGGATAAGAGACCTTAAAATTCAGTTTTCTAAAAAACGAAGTGCTCCGATAAGACGAACCAACATTCGGTTGAAGTTGCTACCGCTGTTGGCATCAATCAGGCATTCGCCGGTTAAGTCATAAAGACTGCCGTCTGCAATGAAAAAATATGGGAACAGACGCTTAAAAGAGCGATCGTTGGTAAATATGATACGACTGCCGTCTGCATCAAAAAAACCAACTTTGGTCGCATTACCGCCGGACTTTACCGAAATGAAATATTTTCCATCCTTAAAGACCTTGGCTTTTGTTACTTTTTCCGCAATCAGTTCTTCATTTTCATCAAAGAGAGACAATTCATCGTCTTTGGGCAAGATAAACCAACCATTGTCAAACAAAAAAGCTTGTTTTGAAAAATCAGCCAGTAATTTACCGTTCTGATTAAACACCGCTTTGGACTTGTCTTTTTTGACAATCATGAATTTGCCGTCATTTGCTTCAACGAGTTTCTTAACTTGACCAAAATTCAATTCCTGACCGTCTTCTGACCTTAAAACCACCACGGAGTTGACTATGAAAAAGGCATTCCAACCGCATTTCAATTTTTTCATAGGTTGCTCCAAATAGCCGCGATACGCAAGCTCGGGCGGTTCATAATTTCTAAAAATTTTTTTGATTCTCATAATTGTTAACAAAATTTAATTAAACGAAGTGAATATAGCGATTCTTAAACCGATTGTCAAACATTAATTACAAAAAAATTCTACATGAACGAATAAGGGTTAATATCAACATCAATTCTGACGTTACTTTTCACTTTAACCATCTTAAGCCATTTTTTCATCACCTCTTGGATATTGATGCTTTTGGCAGTTTTCATTAAGAGGCGATAGCGGTATCTGCCGCGCAAAAGCGCCATCGGGGCAGGGGCGGGACCAAGCGTTTCAATCAGTTCTGTATTCGGTGCACATTTACCGAGATAATATGCCGCCGCTTCAGCCGCTTGTTGGTTAGGAGATGATACAATTACGGCTGCGAGTTTTCCGTAAGGTGGCATTTTAAGCATCTTACGCGATTGTTTTTCAAGGGTGATAAATTTATCGCGATTATGTTCAATTACCGCCTGTAACACCAAATTATCGGGATAGAGCGTTTGCAAGTAAACCATACCTTTTTTCTCCGCTCGTCCGGCACGTCCCGAAACCTGAGATAGTAGTTGGAAAGTCTGTTCGGTTGCACGCAAATCCGTTCCCATCAAACCCAAATCCGCATCAACCACACCGATAAGTGTCAAATCAGGGAAGTTATGTCCCTTTGCCAAAATCTGTGTTCCGATAAGTATGTCCACTTCTTTCTGTTCGGTCTTATGAATAACCTCGGAAATTTCTCGATAATTGGTGGTAATATCCGACGAAAGTATCGCCGTTCTGGCGTTCGGAAAACGAAAATGCACTTCCTCGGCAATCCGTTCCACCCCCGGACCGCAAGCCGTCAATCCTTCTTCAGATGAACATTCGGGACAACGTTTTGGTGTCCACATCTTAAATCCGCAATGATGGCAAATAAGCTCGCCTGTTATCCGATGCTCGGCAAGCCATGCTGTGCAATGCGGACATTGCATACGGTGACCGCAGTCACGACAGATAAGAAGCGGCGCATATCCTCTGCGGTTTAAGAACAACATTGATTGCTCGCCGCGTTCCAAATTTTGTTGTAACTCATTAACCAAAGTCGGCGCTAAAAAAGATACACCCCATTCACCTTTAACCGGCTTGTCTTTTTTTATATCAATAATTTTAATTTCCGGTAACACAGCTTTGGCATAGCGCTTAGTGAGTTTTACACAGTCATATTTTCCCTCATCTACATTGGCAATCGTTTCCAAATCAGGTGTTGCTGTTGAAAGAATAACCGGAATTTTTTCTAAGTGTGCGCGAAGCACGGCCATATCCCGCCCTTGGTAAGTGACTTGACTTTCTTGCTTAAACGAGTGGTCGTGACTTTCATCTACCACAATAATCCCTAAATCGGCAAATGGCAAAAATAGTGCCGAGCGTGCCCCGACCACAACCTTTGCTTTGTTTTGTTGCACGGCTTTCCACGTGAGAGCTTTGTTTTTTATACCTACCTCCGAATGCCACACATACGGTGTCACGCCAAATCTGTTTTCAAAGCGTTTGAGCCATTGTGTCGTAAGTGAAATCTCCGGAACCAATACCAATACCTGTTTTTTTAACGACAAAGCCGCCGCAACCGCTTCAAAATATACCTCTGTTTTACCGGACCCCGTAATACCGTCTAAAAGCGTTGCTGAAAAACCGTTGTTAACACGTCGCACAAGTCGTTCCGCCGCCGCCTTTTGTTCATCGGTCAATGTTGCTTGGCTATGAAGTTGCACCTTTTGTTCTTCAGCGGTTTCATTGATTAATATATCTTTTTTGTAGAGAAAACCGCTTTTAATCATCGCTGCAATCACTTGTGCGCTGGCGCCGGTTTGTTCAATAATCTCTTCTTTTTCCGCCTCTTTTCCGTTATCCAAAAATTGAAAAACCGCTTTTCTGTTTTCGGTGATGCGAATACCATTAAGATTTTCATTTTTGATTTTAAGCCCGTAAACCGTCACTTTTTGTTTAGGAAGCTGATTGGTCTTTTGTCCCAAAACCATTTTAAGCACAGCACCTTTGGGCGAGAGATTATAGCTTGCCACTTTTTCAATAAAGGCACGTAGCGGCGCCGAGATTAAAGGCAACTTCAAAACTTCAGTAATTTTTTTGATTTTCTTATCTTCTATGTCAGCAGATTTTCCGATTTTCCAAATCACGCCGACATGCGTTTCCCGCCCGAACGGTACCACCACCTGTTGCCCGATTTTTAAGCTCTCATCGTCAGCTTTATAATCGAACACATCATCAAAAAAAATCGGGAGTAAAACACCGTAGATGGCCATGTTCGGCTAGTCTCCAATCATCAACGAATTACCCAAACGCTTCAAAGGTACGCGACTTCCTTCCAGATAATTTAAAAGATAATAAAGCGGGGCATAAACAGACTGGTTATCGGCGGCCTCTTTTCCTTCAAGGATTAAATCAATGTTTTTGATTTTGTTTTCATCCAAAGGCACTTCAGAAATTGCAGCAATCATCAAATTATGCTCAGTCTGCTTAATGGCAATTTTACCGCCCTTTGGAAGTGTATCCGCCATCATCATAGCTGCCGGCATAATAAGCTTATAAACCTGAGGTGAAGAAATCTCCAAATCCACTTTGATTTTATTTTTTGTTGTGCCGAGAGTGGTAAAATAATCTTTTATAATTTGTTCAATATCTTCCAGTTTTGCCGAAGAATTATTAAGCCCGAAACAAAGCCTGAAAAACTTCATTCTTTTCGTTAAAACATCCGAACTGTAATTCAAAATCTTAAACACATCACTGTTATCATCATCGGCACTGCTGTCATTTAAGAGTTCCATTGCGTTGGCAACCGCACCGACATTGCCGATAATATCATGTGATAATCTTGTTGCTACCACTTCGCTTAAAAAAACATTATCTATCATATCAGGTTCTCTTTCTAAAAATTATAATAAGGGATATTGGCCAATCTAGAGTCTTCGTTAAGCATGCGCGCGCTGTCCAAATCTTTAAGCACCGGATCAACCAGCTCCAAATTACCGGTTGTTGCCTGCATATAAGGTTTTTTACCACCCAATCCCCATTTAACTTCACTGGTATTATCGGGAGGTCCGTAACGCAAATCAATCCGTCGCCAAAAATCATAGATTTTTAAGTTGTTGATATAAACTTGCGGAGATGCTTTACTATCCGAAATCGGCACTTCACTTTTATAAATAATATGGTGCGCTAAATTATCGGTAAAAGATGAGGTATAAAGAATAGTCATGGTTTCTTTAGTGGAAACGCGATTATAAACTTCTAATGCCACATATTCAAAGCCGTTTTCTCTGGCAATTCCGGCAGCACAAGCCCTCAATCGCTCAAACCCGACAATACCGTGAATGCGGCAGATTTCTTCACTCCGCCATCTGATAAAGTTAGGGATACGCACATCCTGCATAATTCGCCGATATCCTTGAGCTGTTAATATGGTTTCTATCTCTTTGGGTGACATTCTGAGCTTAACTCCGGAAATATCCAAATAAGCGGCATTAGACCGACGGTTAAGTCGAGCTTGCTCAACGCGTTTCTTTTCAGTTTTTTCTGGGGTATTGGTATCTTCAATATTAAAAAGATCGCTTGTTCCCTTGGTAATAAGGCTTCTGAGCCATGTTTCAGTTTCCGGTCTTTCAATCGGCACGCTATCAGCCGACGTTTTGTCTTTTGTATCAGAATTTTCAGGTTTTTGCGGTGCATTTGCTGCCAAATTTTCACTAAAAGATTTAGTGGCGTTTATTTTAGGTGCATCTTCATCATTTACAGCACTGATATAGCTCGATGTGTCATCTGCCACACCGAGCGATGTCGCAAATATTCCGCCACACACCAATAAAGCCATATATAAAGCATTGTTTTTACGCATATTCAATTGCCCCTTCCGCCCCAGTATAGCAGTTCTTTTTTAAAAATCATCTAATTTTTGGTATTTACAAACCGAATATCTGCATATATAACAAAAGCATTATATTTTAAGGAGTTTAAGTTTATGGCACTAAAGGCAAATGTAATCGGTGCAGGGCTTGCAGGTAGCGAGGCAGCATGGCAGTTGGCTTTGCGCGGTGTTGCAGTAACTTTATACGATATGAAGCCGTTAAAGCACTCACCGGCGCACAAGTCGGATAACTTTGCAGAACTCGTTTGTTCTAATTCGCTGCGTTCTGATGAAGCCACAAATAGCGCCATTGGTCTTTTGCATCAAGAAATGCGTATGGCTCATTCGCTTATTATGGAAAGTGCCGATAAGACTAAAGTTCCGGCAGGGGGCGCCTTAGCGGTAGATAGAGAGGGTTTTGCCGCTTACATCACCGAAAAACTGCAAAATCATCCGAATATCACGATTGTCCATCAAGAAATTACCGAACTTCCTAAAGCAGATAACGGCATAACCATTATTGCAACCGGTCCGTTAACTTCCGATTCGTTGGCATCATCAATCAATCAGGCAATAGGGAATGAAAAACTTTCCTTCTATGATGCCATTGCGCCGGTAGTTTATAAAGAGAGTATTGATTTTAATAAGGCATGGTATCAGTCGCGCTATGATAAAGGTGATAAATTTGATTATATCAACTGCCCCTTAAATAAAGAACAATATGATGAATTTGTATCGGATTTGCTCTCAGGTGAAAAAGCTGAATTTCATGATTTTGAAAGGCCTGAATATTTTGACGGTTGTTTACCCATAGAAGTTATGGCCGAGCGCGGACATGACACCTTAATGTTCGGTCCGATGAAACCGGTCGGTTTGACTAATCCGCACAGCACGGAAAAACCTTATGCCGTGGTGCAACTAAGACAGGATAATAAAGAGGATACCTTAAGAAACATTGTCGGCTTCCAAACCAAATTAAAACACCCCGAACAGATTCGCATTTTCAAAAAAATTCCCGGATTGGAAAACGCCGTATTTGCGCGTTTGGGCGGTATTCATAAAAATACTTTTATCAAATCACCGATTTTGCTTGATAATTACTTGCGCTTAAAAACGCATCCGCATATCATGTTTGCCGGACAAATTACCGGTTGTGAGGGCTATGTCGAAAGCGCCTCAATCGGTTGGCTCGCAGGCTATTTTGCCGCCGCAATTTTGCAAAATAAAACACCGGTTTTACCGCCACGTGAGTGTGCATTCGGTTGTCAGTTGGCGCATTTAACCGATGCAACTGATATAGAACATTATCAGCCGATGAACATCAATTTCGGGCTGTTTCCGGAATTGCCGACCGAAATCACCCCAAAAGGTAAAATCCGCCGCTTAAAAGGGGCAGAGAAAAAGAACGCTTTGACCGCGCGTGCACTTAACGCAGCTGAAAGGTGGCTTAATGCAAACACCTGAAACTTTGCCGCCGTTAACCGTCTTTTGGGCACTCGTTCCTAAAACAAATCAACCGCTGATAAAAGCCTATCTTAAGTGGCTGCAGTTGTTATCCAAACGAGGGCTTAACTTAAAACCGTCGTCGGATAAAATTTTTAATGAGTTGTATCGTGCCGTTCATCGCAACTGGTCAGACAAAACAACACTGGGTTATCTGCAACAAGAATTTATCAAAGAAAATTTATCACTGTCATTGTTGTTAGAGCCGTTGCAAGGCTTTGAATGGCTTTCTAAAAATCGTTATCCTTTGACTTTTACCGGCTCGTCCCCCATAATGTTGCAAATCATCTCGCCTGTGGCCCGTTTAATTGCCGCGCTTAATCATCAGCATCCGCCGTTTTATCAACCGTTTGCCAATTTGATATGTGTTTACTTAGGATTATATCTGCAACATATGCCCGAGCTGATAACGCTTTTAGAGAAGGCACGCTTCAGCTTAAATCCCAATATGCCCCAATCCTTACCATTGTTACAAAATGAGGCAAAGCGAATTTTATCAGTGACTTATAATTTTTTATTTAAGTTGAGAATATCCTTTTATTTAGGGCTGTGTCAGGTGTTGTTGCAAAAAAAATCACATCAAAAGACGAATTTTCTTGATTATGTTAACGCAATCTTATATGGTTTATGGTATATCATAACCATCAGAGGTCAAAAACTTCCCGTGCATAAATTGTAAAATAAGGTAAAAAGATGAGTTCTATCGGTCGTTTAATCAGAAAAAATCATGCTGCCGTGTTTTGGTGCACCAGACATTATCCCAAAGCCAAACGCGAAGCGGTATATACACTTTATGCCTTGTTTAAGCATTTTGATGATTTAACCTCAAGCCTTTTACCTGCCAAAGAAAAAGCCGAAATTTTAGCGGCATGGCAGGAAGAGGTGGTCAATATTTACGAAAAAAAAGTTCCGGTTACGGATATCGGACGTCGCATTTATAAAAATTGTCTAAGGTTTAAGCTTCCGCGAGAATGTCTTGAGGATATTGTCAAAGGCGTTGCGATGGATTGCCCTGAAACAATGTTTCGGCCGAGCTTAAAAGAGTTTGAAAGATATTGTTGTTATATTTCAGAAATTCCGAGCTACCTGATATTAAAAGTCATTGCCGAGTTTGATGAGCAAACCATCAAAGCCTTAGCAAAATCAATCGGACAAGCCGTCGAGATTACACAAATTTTACGCAATATGAAAGAAGACGCCTTAGGCGGACATATTTATATTCCTGAGGAATATTTAATTCAAGCAGGGGTGGAAGATAATTTAACCGCAAAAGAAATTTTGGTTCATAAACACCTATATGGTTCACGTGCCAAGCTTGCCGAAATTGCCCGTCAGGCATACGTTGAATCTTATCGTCTTTTAGAAGAAAATCATAACAAAAATTCCAAACCGATTGTTTATATGTTAAATTTATATCATACTTATTTTGAGATGATGGATAAGCGCGGTTGGGAAGTTATCTCCCCTAAGCCGGAATTAAAGTTCAAAGACCGTTGTAAACTGATTTACAGAGCACTGTTTCATATCAATGCCGCCTAAGTGCGAATTAAAGTTGATAAGTCCATAAAAAGACTTTGCAATCCAAACAAAATCCTTAAACTAAAGACCTGAAAATGGACTAACTTTAATTGTTTAGGATACGATTATGAACAAAACATCTCTATCAGTCTTAGCTGCAGCAGCAATTTTGTTGCCGAGCGTCGCATCCGCTGATGATGCAGATTTAGCAGCAGAAAACACTCAAACTGTTGAAGAAACGGTTGCCAAAGCAAGTTCGCTTAAAGCCAATTTAAAGCGTGTCGCACTAGAATACTTAAATCACAGTGTGACGCACAAAAATGATCCGGCCTATCCCGATAGTTACAGCGATGACGAAGAAACCACAATCGGCGGCGTGTTTGACGGTAATTTGACCTATGAAAATACCAACATGGTTTGGGTAAACGGTTTGTTTATGGAATACAGCAAAAACAAAACCACCGAAAACGGCGTGACCACCAAAAACGAACAGAACGATGAGATTTTGCTCTTTACCGATTATACCCATAAAGTATGGCAGTTAGAGCAAGGCGTTGTCGGTCCGTTTGCTTATTTAGGTTATGAAACCGAATTTACTGATTTTGATTTGATAGATGCAAACAATCGAAAGCACAGTTACCGCACCAAAATTTTGCGTGCCAAAGGCGGTATCAAACTCTATGACGGCAAATACTTTAAACAGTTATACATTGCGGTTGTTGAAGAAGATGATATGACCTATAACAATGACAATATGAAAACCGGTGGTGAAATCGGTTATGAGTTCAATTATCCGATTAACCCGAGCACTAACTTTATTTCCGAAGGTTATGCGCGTAAGTTCTTCAGCTATTCAAAGCGTGAAGCAACCGACTTTAAATACAAGGTTGAGTGCAACAACCGTATTGAAACCAAGTTGACCGGAGACTTATATTTAGCCCCGTTCTATAACTATGAAATCGCCGAAACCAGAGGTGCCAGAAGCGCTCGTTCGCAAAGCACTATCGGCTTATCATTGAGTTATAACAAGAGCTTTGATATCTTTTAATTAAACCAATCAAGGAGCCAAACATGAAATATCAGGAATTAGAAAACACGGTTAAAACATGGTTTAAGGATTTAAGCCCTGTTTACAAAAAAGCGTTTATCATAAGCTTTGTGATAATCAATGTCGCGTTTTTGTTTCATACCGTTAATTTCATGTTTGGCGACCATGATTGGTTATATGTTCGCTCGCCCAACTATTGGAGCGAAGGTGCCTTTGAGGGAAGACCGTTGCACTTCGTTTTACAATCGTTATTTTTCGGAGGTCATGTTTTACCGATATTAAATAACCTGTTTTCATTTGCGGCTTTGGCAATAAGCGGTTTATTGTTGGCTCGTTACTGGCAAATTCCCTTAAATGCGGTAAGCTATACGTTATTTGCAACATATGTTGCAGTTCTTCCTTATACGATGGTCTGGTTGTTTTATGCCAAAGATGCGTTGATAAATTTAAGCTTGCCGCTGATTGCCATATCAGGATTGGAGTTAGCAGACAACGCTTTTAAAAAACGCTGGCACCATATCGTAGCAATTGCGTTATTTTATTTTGCTTTTGCTTCATATGTGGCGGTTATCAATTTACTGGCGGTATGTTTCATCGGTAAAATTATTGCCGATTACCTAAAGCAAAAGAGTTTTATAAAAGTCGTGAAAGGGAAATTGCCGGCTGTGGCAGATATGCTTATCGCGTTGGTGTTATTTAAGTTAACGCTTGCTTGCTTGAGTTTAAGTTCGGATTACAACACCAAGGTAGTGGATTGGGCATATTTGCCGGAGAAGTTGGCTGAAACCTTAACCGTCATGTTTACTCAATTTACGGTGCCAACACCGTTTATGGAACCGAAATATAAATATTTATTGCTTGTGATATCATTCTGCGGTTTAGGCTTCGGTTTGTATAAAGGCGGAATTAAAAAGATTGTGCCTTGTGTGATTATGGTTTTAGGCTTGTTATTTGCCTCTAAACTAGCTTTCTTTATGGCCGATGAGCGCGGACAAGTATTAGCTGAGATGGAAAATTTTGCCTTTGTGCCGAGATTAGACTTTTATGGCTTAGCGTATGTTTACGCATTTGGTTTGGCATTGTTATTGAGCTATTATCCTAAGAAGTTGAAAAAGTGGGTTTTAGGGCTGGCAATGGTTGCGGCGTTTATGTCTGTTGTTCGCGATGTATATGCGCAAAAGGTGTGGAAATTAGGTTTTGATGCCGAGATGAAGGCCCATGAGCGGATTGTCGGAAGACTGGAGCAAATGCCGGAATTTAGGGCAGGGCATAAATATAAAATTTTGCAATTAGGGAGTTTATCCTTAAGAAAGAACTTTTATCGCGAGGTGGAAGGCGAAGAGAAAAGCTTAGATATGTTAAGCACATCGTTTACGCCGCAATATATGTCAAGAATAGTGTATAACTTCTATTATCCGGAAGATATTTTCTATGATAACGCTTCGGTAAATGACTTATCGGATAGGGGGAGAGCATTTTTGCAAAATGCCAAAGTTTATCCGGCACTAGGTTCTATATTTATTGACGGCGACATTGTGATTGTGGTGTTAACCGAAGAAGGTCTGAACAAGGCTCTCGGACGTTAAAGCTCCACTATCGGTGCAACATACAGATAAAAAAATTACGGCAGAGATAATATCCCTGCCGTAAATTGTTTTCAGCACCGTTTGATGTTTACTCCTCACCCCCAATAGGGATAACACGTTCGATGTGTTGTTGGTTGTCATCTGGCCGCGGAACATGAGTTTTATAGCCGCAACACTCGGCAATTACCTTAGCTATCAGAGAGTTCTCTGCATGTTTCGGCTCATCACTCAGCATATAGCAGGATCTCACCGGATAACGCGGCGTCTGGTCTTCATACTGAGTGCTCCAACGAGCATCAAGACAATCCTTAACGCAATTAAACCAGGGAACATCTTGCCGCATGTCTACAGAGTAAGGATGATAGTGATCGCTATGAAACAAATCCACTTGAGTAGCATCGCGCAGATTCCATGCATCATCTCCTAAAGCCCAGTAAATTTCATCGCGGATTTCTTCAGCGGGGATTCCGTTGGCTCTAAGAATGGCAATCGTTGCGTTGAATAGCGGCAATATTGCCTTCAAAGACATCAGATCACGAACACAGGCAATGTGCTCATGAGCCATCAAATCTTTCCACCCGATAGTCATGGTGATAGCCTGTTGGCGAACTAACTCCAAGTTATACATGCTATAAGCACCGCCACAGTGGTTAACTTCCGGACCGTTAACTTTGTTGATAAAGACGGTGCGAAAATGATAATCTACTACAACCGGAATTTGGATGCCGTAAATTTCGTGGCATCTGGTGAGATCAATTCCGTCTAAAACGGACACTTCCATTGATTCCCCGATATAAACAATCGGTAACGGCGTAATAATTAAATTTTTCATAACATTAATTTTTTAGTTTGACTTAATAATTTATTTAATCACAAACCGTATTTTATACAAAAAATTTCCAAAATCAAGAGTTTTTTGTATAAAATAATCTCCGAAGGGCGGCTAAATAAAACAGGTATCGCTGATATTATATCTTAATCAATTTTTTCACTTCATCATAGCTCGGGTATTTCCCCTTGCAACCTAAGATGGTATAAGTCAGGGGTGACGTAAAAATCTTTTGCGCCAATTTTTGTAAATCACACGCTGTGATATTTTCTATCTTGTCAACAATCTCCTCTGTCGGGATAACCCGCCCGTAGAGAAGCACTTGCCGTGCAATAATCTCCGCGGTGGTAGAAGAACTTTCTAAAGACATCAAAAGACTGGCCTTAATCTGCGTCTTAGCGCGTTTTAATTCGGCTTCTTTGACCGGCTCGTTTACGATTTTTTTTATCTCATCAGTTACAACCGGCAATAATTCTTCTAATTCCTTTGGTGTTGTTCCGGCATAGATACCAAACACACCGTCATCTTTAAGCGCTTGGTTAAAGCTGTTAATCGTATAAACCAAACCGCGTTTTTCACGAATTTCTTGGAATAAGCGAGAGGACATTCCTCCGCCGAAAATCGTAGAGAGAACGGAATATTGATAATAATCCGGATTAAGATACGATGCCCCTCTGAAACCTAAGATAATGTGAGTCTGCTCAATGTCTTTACATTCAACACGCGCGCCACCGCTATAAACTTGCTTATCCGCCACATAGTCACAGTGTTCGGGAATGCTCATCATCCGTGCTTCAATCATCTTCACAAACGCTTCGTGGTTAACGTTTCCGACCGCTACCGCTACCATATTTTCCGCCGCATAGTGCGTAGACATATATTGACGCATCCGCTTTGCGTCAAAACCTCGCACGTTTTCAATCGGACCTAAAATAGTGCGACCGGTTGCTTGGTCGGGGAAAGCCGCCTCTTGAAAATAGTCAAACACCAAATCATCAGGCGAGTCATTAGATTGCTTGATTTCTTGCACCACCACTTCTTTTTCTTTTTTCATCTCTTTGGCATCAAATGTCGGCGAGGTAATAAAATCACAAATGACATCGGTAGCAAGCTCCAAATCATTTTTAAGCATTTTGGCATAAAAACAGGTAAAGTGTCTGGAGGTATAAGCATTGGTTGCGCCTCCGGCATTTTCTATATCTTCGGAAATCTGCAAAGAGTTACGTTTTTTCGTGCCCTTAAACACCATATGCTCAATAAAGTGAGAGATCCCGTTATCCTCTTTAGTTTCCAAAGCCGAGCCGGTATTCACCCAAATACCTAAAGATACAGATTCAATCTGCGGACGTTCCGCGGTTAATACGCGCAAACCGTTTTTAAGTGTTGTTTGTTTAATTTCCATTATCCCTAAAATCTCATCAGTTAATCAAAAAGTATGACATATTTAGACCTCAAATCTTAATAAATCAATAAATTAATTATAAAAAGGGAGCTTTAAAATTTTTTTAATTTTGCTTATTTAATATAAAGAAAATTTTATAAAGGAGATACGAGATGAAGGAAATGCCAAAATTTGCAGTGGTATTATCAGGGTGCGGACGAGCCGACGGCTCAGAGATACATGAGGCAGTAACCGCATTGCTTGCCATAGATGAACATGGTTGCACATATGAATGTTTTGCGCCGGACATGGAACAATCCGCCGTCATAAACCATTTAACTTCAGAGAAAACAGAGGAAAGACGCAATGTTTTAGCGGAGTCGGCAAGGATTGCCCGCGGTGATATCAAGCCGTTATCAGAGTTAAGAGTTGAGGATTACGATTGCTTATTATTCCCCGGAGGATTAGGCGCTGTAACCAACTGGTGCGACTTTGCCAAGAACGGGATAAATTGCAATGTTGAGAGTTCGGTGAGCCGCGTATTAGAAGAGGCATATCGGCAAAAGAAAGTCATCGGCGCCATGTGTATTGCACCGGTAACAATTGCCAGAGTCTTGGGCAAATACGGCATAACTATCACGATAGGAAAAGATAAGACGGTTGCTGAAGCAATAGAGAAGACCGGCGCCAAGCACCAAAATACCAAGGTAGAAGATGCGTGCGTCGATGAAGAACATCGGATAGTGACCACACCGGCATATATGTTGGCAAAGTCAATTAAAGAAGTTGCAAAAGGTGCCGAGAGCATGGTAGATGCCATGATTAAATTGGTGCAGTAGTGCCCCTCGTATGGGAAGCACCGCACCGTGCATAGCGGCACCCGCTGTGAAGGTGGCGACGCAGACGCTCCTGTGCCGACCCCCTTGACAAATCTTAAAAAAGACATATACTCCAATCCGAAAAAATAAACCTATTAAATTTTTATGTATATGAAAAAACATTATGTATCATTATCGGATAAAGCTTTGGACTTTATCAACGCGGAAGAAATTTCGCGCACATTGGAGTATGCTAAAGAGCATAAGAACGACAAGGGGTTGATTGCAGACATTATGTCAAAGGCACGGGAGAAAAATGGTTTATACCATGAGGAAGCCGCTGTCTTGCTGTTAAACAACGACCCTGAAGTAACCTCTGAAATTAAAGCGCTTGCCGAAGAGATTAAACTTGCCTACTATGGCAACAGAATAGTCCTCTTCGCCCCACTGTATTTGAGCAATTTTTGCATTAACGGCTGCACCTACTGCCCGTATCACGCCAAGAATAAGCAAATTCCTCGGCTGAAGATGACGCAGGAGCAAATTGCCGACGAGGTGAGAGCCCTGCAAAAAATGGGACATAAGCGTTTGGCATTGGAAGCCGGTGAAGACCCAAAGAACAATCCTTTGGAATATATCTTGGAGAGCATAGCTACGATTTACGGTGTTCATGAAGAAGGCGTTATCCGCCGTGTCAATGTCAACATCGCCGCCACAACAATTGAAAATTACAAGCGTTTGCATGCGGCAAAAATCGGCACTTATATACTCTTTCAGGAAACATATAATAAGAAGGATTATGAGAAACTTCATCCGCGTGGTCCAAAATCTGATTACCTCTGGCATACCGAGGCAATGGATAGAGCCATGCAGGGCGGTTTTGAAGATGTCGGCTTAGGCGTGTTGTTCGGTCTTCACAGTTATGAATATGAGCTTGTGGGGCTTTTGATGCACGCAGAGCATTTGGAGGCTGTCTACGGAGCCGGTCCGCACACAATCAGCGTGCCGCGACTTCGTCCGGCAGATGACATTGATGTGAGTTCCTTCAAGAATGCACTTCCCGATGATGTGTTTTTAAAGCTGATAGCGCTGTTGCGCGTAGCCGTTCCGTATACCGGAATGATTATGAGTACGCGCGAGAGCGAACACATCAGAAAAGAAGCTCTCAGCTTGGGAATCTCTCAAATCAGCGGTGGTTCCAAAACTACTGTCGGCGGCTATGCCAATCAAAATGCGGCAATAGATAATAGTGCCCAGTTTGAGGTGTCGGACAACCGCACCTTGGATGAGGTTGTTCGTTGGCTGATGGAATGTGGTCATGTGCCGAGCTTCTGCACCGCATGTTACGGCAGCGGCAGACAGGGTGTAGATTTTATGGAAATCTGTAAGAAAAAGCAGATACACCATTACTGCACCAGAAACGCCTTGTTGACATTGATGGAATACGTCAATAAGTATGCTTCACCTGAAACACGCAGAATAGGCACGGCGTTGCTTGATCACGAGTTTGATAAGTTGTCACCTAAAAGCGCGGATGAACTCATCAGGCGCATTAATACAACTACCAACGAAATTAAATTCTTCTAATTTAATCCCTTCGTTCGCTTAAAGCGGATGAAGGGATTTTAATATATTAGCTTTCATATATCAAAAATATTGCAAAAATAAAAAAGATTAGATACGATTTTATTAAAACAGGAGGCAATATGGAAAAATTTAAATTAGCAGAAACAATTCCGGCCGAACGAATAGTGTTAATAAAGCGTTCGCACGAACATGATGAACAGATGTGGCATGCAATTGCCGAAAGCAGACAGTTTATCCGTGAATATTTATATTGGGTAGATGGTCAGAAATCTCTGGAAGATACGGTAAAGGCGACAGATATGTTTGCTGAAGAATGGGAACAGGATAAAGAATGGGCTTTTGATATTTTTACAATTGGTGATTTTAAGCTCATCGGGTGTATCGGGGTCCATAATATCCAATTCTTAAACCAATCGGCTGAACTCGGTTACTGGTTACGCACAACGGCAACTAAAAACGGCTACATGACAGAGGCTGTTTTGGCATTAGAAGAAGCACTGTTTAAGGAGGGCATGCACCGTGTCACAATTTGCTGTGATGTGGCAAATACAGATTCGGCAAACGTCGCCAAAAGAGCAGGGTATCAGTTAGAGGGCATAGCCAAAGAGGCAACCTATCACTATGCTGGTCTGCATGACAAAGCAACTTATGTGAAATTCAGCCCATATCCGATAAAAGATTTTAGCTAAAACTCTAAAAAATAAAGCTCCGATAGACGGAGCTTTATTTTTTAATCTGCCACAACTTCTTTGCCAAAGATTTTTTCAAGGTCAAGCCTTTTTACCGTGGCGATACTTTTGTCAGATACATAAAAACTGAAAGCATCGCGACAAGGTACAAACCAAACATCTGCCGAAAAGGCAAAAGTTGTTGCATCAAGAGTTGACGTTTGTCCTGTCAAAAGATTAACATACTTTCCGGACTTTTTGTCAATGATTGCAGGCACATTTTCATGTCCATCATCAGCAACCGTTCCGATAACGCATAAGCAAGCGTCATCCATTTCAAACATCGCAGCCATTACATTAACGGCAATCTTTACACTCTGAAACTTCCGCCGTGGTTTGACGGGCGGCTTCTTACCTGTGATTTTTGCAACCATAGCCTAAAAATTTAGAACCCTAAAGATAATTATCAAAAAGACACGTATCATAAAAAAGCACGTTATGCAAGTTTTTTTTCTTAAAGTATTAGTTCCTCTGCCGCATTTTACGAACCCTTGCCAAGGTTAAAGAATCATTTTTTATCTTACCGGCGGGTTTGGGCTTAAAGGGCGAAATTTTGCTCTCAAAATAATGCGGATTACCGTGCATTTCTATGTATTTTTCAATGGCATTGGTATCGCAATTCTTAAATTCTTCCGGTATTTGATTATAAGTATCAAAAAGTTTTTTAAGTTCTCTTTTAGCCTCCTTTGTCAGTGCTTCCGGCACCAATAACGGCTCTTCAAAATTAGGAATATTGACATACAAATCTTTTGACATCCGCCGTATATTTGCCTTTTTGTGTGTTTTACCGGAAGTTATATGCACTAAACTGGCATCTGTCGGCAAGTCTTGATTAACAACTTCAGTTTTGGTACTAAAGTTTCTCGGTAGTTTATGTATAAGTTCTTCAACCGACGGTTTGGCAAAATAGCGCCCGCCGAAAGTTGCCAAGGCCGTATCATCAAGAGGTTTATCGTTAATATCAAATCCATTAATCAAACGCGTTAAATCAACGTTACGGAATTGATAAAAATGTCGGATAATCTCAAAATCTTCTTTATCAAGCAAATTAGATACCGGATAAAATTTAAGATAAGTTTTGTATTCTTTATCATCAAACGGCACCCGCGTCATCTTAAAATCAGCAGAAGATAATATCATTTTTTTAAAATTCGCGTCTATTGCCAGCTCATACATCACCTTATTATAAGCCGCCGTAACAGCCGAGCTGTTTTCTCTTAAATCATAAGCATTTAATTTTTCCAATTCAAATTTGAGCTTGGTTGCAACAAACAAATGTTGCATAACAACCGGTCGCTTGGCATCGGGAAATTTTCTTAATTTATCACCGTTAAGAAAAATATCATCAACCACACTTTGACGCTCATTTTTAGATTTATTAAGTGATTTGACGCCAGCCAACTCATCACACATTTTAAGTTTGATATCAACAAATTCCGCATCATCTTTAATGTATTTGGAGAGGTCAATGCCGCCAAAAGAATAAAGATGTGTTAAAGCACGGTGATAATTTTTAGCATGAGGTTTGTTAAATCCGTAATTTTTGAGATACTGCGTTAAAGAAAAGATGAGCGAAGGCGTATAATGCGCACGGAATTTTTGTTCCCACATTCGTATAGCCCCGTTCATCAGTAGCCCATATTTTTTATCTCTCTCAAGACTGTCTGTGCATTCTGGGTTAATTGTGCCGTCTTTGATGGCATCAAAATAAAACTTCATATAAGTGTTCTCATATTTTTTGATGACTTTTTGCTTGTCTTTTGCTAATTGATATTCAAAATCCGCCGTCAATATAGCCGCCACATTAGCTGAGATCTCCTCGTGCATCCGTAGTTGAATAAATTGCGATGGAGAATATTTGTACCTCTTCCAATAGGTAAATTTCTTGTTATGATGATGCCATTTTTCATGTGAAAAGTAGGGGAGTTGCATCCGATGAACTTTAGAGTCTTTTACAAAATTTCGGATAATTTGATTGTTGCAATAAGTCAAAAGTGCGGACGCATAATGGCTGAGCGTATCATTTCTAAAACAAACTGTTTGCACCGGATTCTTAACTAAAACCGCCGGAATGGAATCATTTAGCTGTTTTTGCGGCGCACGTTCATTTTGATTTGTTGCAGACACAACTTGAGCGCCGTCTGCCATCACCAACAAACTGACAGACGCCAATAAAAAGTCTCTGAATATTTTCCATTGAGAACTTTTAGCCACTTCTTCTACTCCATGAATGTTCCTTAAAATACCACTTTTTAAAGCAAGAGTCAAGGCAACAGAATAAAAAAAATCATGAGAATAAAAAAACACCTGAAACCATCGTCTCAGGTGTTTCTCAAAACAGTCTGTCACCAGAATTAATATGACCGTGCGTAAATCACGTCTAGCGTAGCTTTTTTACCCGAGAGCAAACATTCACCTTCAGTGCCGCTTTGATCAAACGGAATACAACGTATCGTCAGTCTCATTTCTTTGAGCTTATCAAGCGTGTCATCATCGCCACACCATTTACCGCGCACAAATGCTACTTTGTTTTGTTGGTTTTCACCGTTGATGAAGATATTGGAGTTCTTGAAATAGGCCTCAAATTCTTCTTTGGTCTTAACCGTGGTGACAATGTTTGCATTCAAACGTTCCTCGGCGCGTTTAAGCATTTCATCTTGAATAGCCTGAAGTTTGTCGCTAATCGTCTCAACAAAGCTCTCAAAGCCTTCAAAATTCTTCCAACCGTCTTGGTTGATGTGGATACGATTGCGGAACATCACCGCGTTCTTTTCCAAATCTTTCGCACCCATTTCAACGATTAAAGGCGCACCTTTACGTGTCCACTCCCACATTTTATCCACGGCGTCTTTGGGACGATTGTCAAGTTTAACGCGCACGCGTTCACCGGCAAAGATTTTATCCTTAAGCGCATTTTTGAGCTTTTCGGCATAAGCCGAAATCTCGGTTTCTTTGCTTTTATCTTTTAAGATTGGAATAATTACCACCTCATACGGAGCAAGCCGCGGCGGCACGCACATCCCTTCATCATCGGCATGCGTCATAATAAGCCCGCCGATAAGACGGGTGGAAACACCCCAAGAGGTTGTATAAGCAAATTCCGGTTCATTATTAGTGTTAATAAACTTGATATTGGCAGATTTTGCAAAGTTCTGCCCCAAGAAATGCGATGTTCCGGCTTGGAGCGAACGTCCGTCTTGCATCATGGCTTCAATGCAATAGGTGGTAACCGCACCTGGGAATTTATCATATTCCGGCTTTTTACCTTTTATGACGGGCATGGCCATATCATTCACGCACAAATCTTCATACATTTTTAAGCCGATTTCTGCTTCTTTTTCAGCTTCTTCAAAAGAGGCATGAGCGGTATGCCCTTCTTGCCATAAGAATTCGCGCGTACGAAGGAAAAGCCTTGGCCGCATTTCCCAGCGGACAACATTTGCCCATTGGTTAATCATCACCGGCAAATCACGGTAAGAGTGCACCCATTTGGAAAAAGAGTCGGCAATAATTGTTTCGGAAGTAGGTCTTACAATGAGCGGCTCTTCAAGCGGTGAAGCAGGAACAAGTTTACCGTCCACTGCACTCAAACGAGAGTGGGTAACAACCGCCATTTCTTTAGCAAATCCCTCCACATGGTCAGCTTCTTTTTGGAAAAAGCTCAAAGGGATAAACATCGGGAAGTAGCAGTTTTCATGTCCGGTTTCTTTAATTTTTTCATCTAAAAGATGTTGGATACGTTCCCAAATGCCATAACCCCACGGTTTAATTACCATGCACCCCGGAGAGGCTGAAATTTCTGCCATATCGGCAGCGGTAATCACATTTTGATACCACTCGGGGTAATTGCTTTCTCTAGTATTTTTCAGAGCCATAGTTTATTGTCCTCATATAATTAAATCGGATTGAGTAAATACCAAAAAAGATGAGCTGTCAAGTAGAGGATTTACGATTTATTAAATAAAACCATATAAATTGCTTTAAAACGGATAAGGGAAGATAAATATGAAAAAGTTATTTTTAAGTCTAATGATAGGATTAACAGTTGCGTTGGGGGGCTGTGAAGAAAAGGCCAACACCAACCGAATTTATGTGTTTTCGCAACCCGGATGCCAACATTGCACCCATGCCAAGAATTACATGGACAGATATTATAAGGACTACGATATAAAAGAAATGAACATTCGTGAGGGGAGCAATATGAGTTATATGTTGCGGTATGCCAGAAGATATAAGATACCTGAGGCAAACTTAGGTACGCCGTTGATTATCATGGGAAACAACTATGTTATGGGCTGGGGAACCGAGCAAATGCATGAGTTCAACCGGTATGCAAAAGATTTCAAACCCAAGAAAAAGCAATGAGTGCGTAGCACATTTCTCCCCCTTGACGGGGGAGATGTCAACGAAGTTGACAGAGAGGGTGAAAACGCGTTAGCGCAAAGGCGCGTAAGGACAAGATAAAAATTTAAGGGCAGGGGATAGACCTTGCCCTTAAATCTTTATGCGCGCCTTTACTCTCTCTCCTCATCAAACATAGGAATGAAAGAGTAAAAAACGTTATTTATTACTTTCCGAAATACCGTTTGAGCAACCCGTCAAAGCCTCTGCCGTGACGTGCTTCATCTTTAGCCATTTCGTGAATACTGTCATGAACAGCATCATAACCTAATTGCTTAGCCAAAGTCGCAATCTGCTTTTTACCGTCACACGCACCGAATTCTGCGGCGGCCCGCATTTCCACATTTTTCTTTGTTGAATCGGTTACCACTTCGCCAAGCATTTCGGCAATTCGTGCCGCATGGTCAGCTTCTTCAAATGCATAACGTTTGAAAGCCTCGGCAATTTCCGGATAGCCTTCGCGGTCAGCCTGACGACTCATCGCCAAATACATACCGACTTCCGAACATTCTCCGGTAAAGTGTTCGCGAAGTCCTGCTACTATACGCTCGTCCAACCCTTTTGCCACACCGATTCGGTGTTCATCGGCATAATTTTTTTCGCTTTCATCAAGAGGCTTAAAGGTCGTCGCGCCACAAACCGGACAAGATTCCGGCATTGTGTCACTTTCAATAACTTGTCCGCAGACAGTGCAAATATACTTCATTATAAAGTCCTTTCCATATATAGCTCGTTTTTCTCCCCATTGACGGGGAAGATGTCAACAAAGTTGACAGAGAGGGTGAAAACAATATTTCTTTTATAAAAATATCTACCCGATGTCAAACAATAAATTCTGTGCACATAACAAGATAAAACTTCACAAATAACAAAAGAACCGATAACATAGCCCCATACTCTGCATCAGCAGGGTCTATGGATTAATTCTTTATGGAGAAAACAATGAGTGATAAAACGATGAAAATCATCCTTTCTGCGCTGACGGCAGTATTGTTGGTGCTGATCGTATGTTTATTTGCCTTTAAGGGCGGTGCATCAAGAGCAGATTTAAATAAACTGGCTTTACGTATCGGTGATTTGCGCCAATACCGCACCATGAACCGTGCCGATGTCAACGGCGCCATGGAGAGAGCTTTTTCTCGTGTTGGTTACAATGTAATTACAACAACTGAAGATAATTTATATCCGAACATCGCAGATGATGCCGGTGTAAATATTTACGTTCGCGGCTATAATCCGTTTAATGAATTAAAAACTGAAAAGAAAGACGTTGTAAATGTTGTTTACATTCGCAATTTTGATTCACTCTATCCGGAAGAATTAGATTCTTTTGACGGTATTGCAACCTCATCACATGATTTTTATAACTACGTCATGGGCGCAGGATATGCCGCGGCTTATTTACCTGAATTTACCGATCCGACAGTGTTTTATCCGGCACCGCGTCCTGAGTTAGAGCGTAATCTGCTTTATGTCGGTGATAACGATCGTCATAGTCCGGCAATGGAAGCAGCAATTGCTGCTAAGTTACCGGTAGAGATTTACGGCAGATTTTGGACAGGCAATATAGAAGATGAATTTATCAAAGGCGAATATATTCACGACAATGATTTAGGCGCATATTTCTCTTCAGCCAAAATCAATTTGGTAAATGTTTCCGCGCATGAATCAGAGGTAGGCATTATCCCATCTCGCGTTTATGATATTGCCGCATCAAAGGGATTTATGTTAGCTCCGTATAATAAAGAAATAGAAGCCGTATTCGGTGATTCTATTCCGATGTATAAAAATGCGGAAGAGTTAAAAGCGCTTTATAACCAATACATCAATAATCCGGCAGCTCGTGCCGAAAAGGCAGAAAAAGCCTATCGTATTGCTGTATCGGAATATAATGTTGACGCATTTGTTCAACGCTTAAACGGTTTGGTAGAATTTTTAATCAATGAAAAAAGACTCTAAATGATATCAAATCATAAAAAAATCTTCATGATTTCAGCCATAGCGGCGGTGGTGCTTTGCACCCTGCCGCTTTTGGTTAAGCAGCAACCTGTTATTTATGTAAATAGTGAACATGAGTTGACATCTGTTGAACAACAATTTTTATCAGATTTAAAAACAAACGGTATAAAACTGATACGACATCAAAAGAAATTTCCGACAAATGCGTATGTTTTATGGTTTTATCCTCCGGAACAAGCAATAGCGATACAAGATAGTTCTTCAGAACAAATCAATTTTATTTATAGCGATGCATATTATCCGTTTGAGTGGAAAGGGGGAAAGGAATTACCAATTATGCTGACCCCGCATCAAAAACTATATGAGCATTATATGCGTTCCAATATCAAATCCGCTGTTTTGGATATTAAATTCCCCAACGCCGCCGCGCGCTTTATTGAAATTTATCAGTGGATTAAAGAAAATCATTAACGACTGTGCTTAATAATCTCGGCGGCATCAATCATCTCTTCTTCAATCAGCTTATGCTCAATTCCGTCATATTCCATGGCCACCCAATCCACATTGTGATTCTGTAGCCAATCTTTCGTAAATTCTAAGGTCTTATATTGCACCGAGAGGTCACTTGTCCCATGAAACAAATAAACTTCCGGATAAGAGCTAAGCTCTTTTTCAAGCAAATCTTTACCGCAAACAATACCGGCAAAGGGGAAGATACCGCCTAATTGATAGCGGCGCGTAAGCCCCGCATATATAGCAATCATCGCCCCTTGCAAAAAACCCAAAATATAAGTCTGTTTATTAGCAATATGATATTTTTTCTGAAGTTCATTGATAAAACGGTTAATTCGCTTAGCCACGGCACTGATACGTGGTCCCGCCCGATTATAGATTTCAATAATATCAGCTGTGCTGGTTTGAGGGTTGCGACGTAATTTGTCAGGATCAATGTCGGTTAATGCATACCATTGTTTTTTATCTGGTCGCCGCTCACTGACCATATCTGCTTCCGGCACCACAATCACAACATTATCAAGATGTTGCCCCAATGTTTCGGCATAAGGAATAACATCTTGTGCATTGCTGGTATACCCATGCAAAAACACCACTAATTTTGAAGGAGTGGCACAACTTTTAACGATGTGATATTGAAATTCAGCCATAAAAACTCCGCTTTTGTTAACATGCATATAGCAAATAAATCTTAAAATTCGCCTAATAAGGAGATAAAAAAATTGCTTGACATTTGTAAATTACAGAACTAAATTAGAACAAAATTGATAACATTTTTTGAACAGGGGAGCAAACATGTTAACACCAAAACAACACAAATTACTGATGTATATAGATGGTTTTATCAAAAAGAATGGTCACTCACCGTCTTTTGAAGAGATGAAGGCCGCTGTCGGTCTAAAGTCCAAATCAGGCATCCATGCGTTGATAAACTCGCTGGAAGAGCGCGGTTTTATCCGTAAACTGGCGCATAAAGCTCGTGCATTAGAAGTCTTAAAAATGCCTGAGGCAGATGAAACTCCAAAGAACAATAGTGCGCCAAATATTGCCAATGATAATGATGACGCAGAGTTCTCTTTGATGATACCGCTATATGGTAAAATTGCCGCCGGCACACCGATTGAGGCAATAGCCAATCCCTCTGAATATATTTATATTCCTAAGAGTTTTTCAACTCAGTCTGAATTATATGCTTTAACCATAGAAGGCGAGTCGATGATAGAGGCAGGTATATTTGATGGCGATACAGCAATTATCCGCCGTGCGGATAGGGCGGATAACGGGCAGATTGTTGTAGCATTGGTTGATAATGAAGAAGCCACCTTAAAAGTGCTTAATAAAAAATCCGGAAATGAGGTCTGGTTATTGCCGTGCAATAAAGATTATAATCCGATAAAGTTGACCGCAGATCGGCTTAAAATTCAAGGCATCTTATACGGCATTGTGCGTAAATATAATTAAGGGGAAAAGATAATGAAAATTGCAATCATTACGGCTATGGCAAGCGAATTTGCGTCAGTAAAATCGCTCTATGATTTTAAGGGTAACGATACAGAGGCAACAGCTGTGGCACACGGCAAAGAAATTTTATTGATAAAATCAGGTATGGGTAAAGTAAACGCCGCCGTTGCCGCAATGGAGGCAATAAATAAAGGTGCCGACATCATTATCAACACCGGTCTTGCCGGTGGTATAGACAGTTCACTTAATCAATGCGATATTGTTTTAGCAAACAAGGTCTGTTATCACGATGTCTGGTGCGGAGAGCCCAATAAGGTTGGGCAGATGCAGGATTTACCGTTGTATTACGAAACATCACCGGCGTTATTAAAACAGATAGAAAAATCCGCACCGCACTTTAAGGTTGGTTTAGCCGTGACCGGCGATCAGTTTTTAACCGATGTGGAGCGCTTAAAGGAAATAAAATCTACATTTCCTGAGGCCTTGGCAGTGGATATGGAGAGCGCGGCAATAGGTCAAGTGGCATTTCTGATGCATAAACAATTCATATCACTTAGGATAATCAGCGATGTCGTGGGAAAAGAAGGCCAGCTTGAATCGTATGAAAAGTTTAAGCAAGACACACCTAAAACTGCCGCAGAAATGGTGGATATAGCTCTTTCAGCCATAAAAGGCTAGGGTTATACAAACCTCAAAATAAACCCCACTTCCTCAGAGGTAAGTGGGGTATTTTTTTGCCGAAACTAACCTTAGGCAGACAGTTGCTCTAACAGGTTAATTGCGATAGTTGTCATATATCCGATATAAATCAATGCGATAATGATAAATCCTGTTATCATCAAGCCGGCATATCTGATACCGTATTTTTTATAGCAAGCATCATTATACATCGGTGCACCATAAGCATTATCCGCTTTTTCTTCTTCATAAAAGCCGGAAACAATACTGATTTTGCATGCATAATAAATAATGGCAACAAAAGCAATAATTGCCACAAGGCCGATGCTTCTTGTCACAAACGAGCTAATATCGGCCTTTCCGATTTGCATATATGAGCTGGCAACAGATAAAAGAAACATAACAACGCACCATGCAACCATCGGACGGAAAAATCCTTTCCATGCCGCATAACCGCAGTCATGCAAACGCCGAACAGTCAAAGAGACGGCAATCAATAGCCAAACAAACATTAAAAATGAAGAAAATCCACTACACCATGCGCAAGGCTGTCCGGTTTTAGCAATGGTATTTTCCGAAATAATACCTAATCCGGTATAAACAAAAAAGGCAAAAAACATATTAAACAAAGCGTATGCCCAATATTCATAGCGTGATGTTCTGCCCTTAAAATTCAAGATATTTTTATAAGCTCTTGCCCAAGCCCCAAACAATCCGTTTTTAGCGCCGCAACAGCAACAACAAGCTTTCGGCTCTTTTTCAACTACCTCTTTTTCAAGCTGAAACTTTTTAACGGCAGTCTTTTGTGCATTTTCTTTAACAACTTTACTCTTGTTTTGTTCGGCAACAGATTTAATCGGAGCAACCACAGTAGCTTTCGGGGCAACTTTTGCCGGAGCTTTAGCAACCTTTTTTTGAACCTTTGCTTTTTTAACTTCCTCATTATGTGCTTTAATTGAGAGCACATTTTGCACCATATCAATATTTTCTTTAACCGGCACTTGCGTATTTAGGGTTTTAGCCTTAGGTGCCTTGGTGCTCTTTTTTGCTGCGGTAACTTTTTTAACAGCTTTAACAGCCGGCTTAGTTGCAGGCTTTTTAACCGCAGGTGTCTTTGCTTTATTTGCAGGAGCTTTTGTAACAGCCATAATATATACCTCATAAAAAAATTAAATCACGACATAATAATAGTCAAAAAGATTATAATTACAACATCTTGCCGCATTTAAATCACAACTTTCTTTAATTTTAAGCAAAAAAAATCCCCGACAGCCGTTAAGCTATCGGGGAAATTATAAGTTAAATATCAAACGAGAGATTATCAAAGCTCTCCAGAGGAACAACCTTGTCCTCGCCGATATTAAAGACAACTTTCACTTTGTCGCCGATTTTCGTCCACTTCATCTCGGGAAAGTTTGTGCTTTTACCTGTGAACTCAAAGCCGGACTTCTCGTTCAAAAGGATGTAGTAACTACCTTCCTCTAAGACAATACCGCGGACGGTGGCATCAAGGGAGACAGCTTCAACTTTGCTGTCAGTCATGCCGTCAAGTTTTAAGGCCTTCAGCATATCCTGATATTTCCGAAGCGCCTCGCTTTTCAGCTTATCACACCCCACAGCCGAGCGGTTGTTGGACGATACGAAGCAGTAGCCCTGCACGTTGCCGCTCACATCCTTATAGACCATAAAATAGGTCGGAATGCCCCGCACGTTATAGAGAACGGGAAAAGTGGCATGATAGCCTGCAGCAGAGGCTGTCTCCTGACCGTCGGCAATCTCGCGGGCGGCATCTTCGTTAAATCCAGGAAGCGCGTTCCGGTAGAACTTTGCCTCCTTGGTGCGTGTATCAACGAGCATAAAACCGTTGGTGCCGGCGTCGCTTGCTGCGGACTTAATACCGGTATACCAGTAGCTCTTGCCGTGGCTATACACCAAGGTCATACCGGGGGTAGGTGCCATCACACCATCTTGTCTGGCAAACCAGCAGGCGTTGAGGTAGCCCTTCTGATATTCTCCCCAGTGCTTAATCTGCTCGCGGATGAATTCTTTAGGTTGGATTCTGTCCACCCACTCCGGCGCATCAGCAATGGTATAAGCCTTGATTTCACCGGTCTCGGCGTTAACCAAAATTGGCCCCTCCGATTCCTCACCGCAGAAACCGACGGTCTGCTCATAGGATGAAAGCACCCAGTAAGGCTGACCGTTCGGGTCAATTTCAAACGAGTGATCGTTCAATCCCTTGTGCAGATAGCCGCCGATAACCTTGATGTGGCGCTCCACATCGTCGTTAAACCACGCACTCTCCAAGTATTTAAGAGCCAACGGTCGGCCGTTTACCTCTGTCACGAGGTAGCGGTTATCGCTGTTGGTCGCATCAATAATGACATACCCTGGGGTAGTCTTATTGGCGCGATACTTAAAGAAGCTCCGGTGTTCAAGCGGTGCCACCCACAGCGGCGCGTCCTTAAACGAAAGTTTCTTACCGCCGTTGATGGTGAACTCACCGGTGAAGTTTTGGAGCGTCGGCTCCCCAATCTCAACCTTTGAGCCAAGACCGGCATCGTTACCGAGCACATCCTCAGCCACTTTCTTTGCAAGAGTGTCATCTACTGTCAGCACCTTGGTGATGTCAATGGCAGCGATGTTCTTCTTAAAGGTAGTGTCGGCCACTTCCTCAACCGTGAGGCGCTTCAGATACTTCTCAGAATTCCACACCTCCGCGCTTTGGAACCACGCAACGACAGGCGCGATAAGCGTGATAACGAGCGGCAAAGCACGCACCCAGTCCTTATACTCCACAAACCACTCTTTGCTGAATCGCTTCAGCTCCTTGCGGCGCTTCTGAATAGCCTCCTTTTCGCGCCAACCTAAATCTGATTGGTCAATATAAAAGGCAACAGCAGTGATAAAACCAACCGCAGAAACGAGAGACGTCTCAATCCACACGCCCTCAAATCCCCACCACTGGAGAACAGGCATCAAGAAGTAGTTAATAGCACCTACGGTAAGGAATAACCCACCGCACCAATAGAGATAAGTCAGAACAGACTTTTTCTCAGCAAACAGTTTCACACTAAATGTGATTGCGATGAAGAGCACCAGCTCCGCAACGCTTAAGATAAGATAATTAGCCATAATTTAATTTTATTTAAGTGAATAAAAATATTTTTTCTACAAGAATAAAATATCATTTTTTGGCTATTCTGTCAATAATAATCGGAACAAAAAATCCGTTTTCTTCAATATAACCGTCTCACCCTTTACATATAAGTAGTAACCGGCACTCCTCTATCCCAAACTTTACATATAAGGAGCAACCTGACTAAAGTCTGTCCCTCCTTTGAAAAACTTTACATATAAGTGGTAACCGGCACTCCTCTATCCCAAACTTTACATATAAGGAGCATCCTGACTAAAGTCTGTCCCCCCTTGAAAAACTTTTCATATAAGTGAAAAGTTTTTCGCGTGACGGGGGGACAATAGGGGGGTGGCAAATTCATACTTCACCACAATATTTCTAAATAAAAGAATCACATTTGCAAAATTAGCGCATATTTCTTGACATCTCTCCTATAAAATCTTAACCTCACCACATTAACATTAACAAATATAAGGAGTTATAGATATGGCATTATCACCTGCCGTGGCAAATTTGGTTGAAGAATACAAACGCTTTAATAAAACCACAATGAACGAGCTTTTTGCCCTCGATAATAACAGAGCCGAAAAATATACCATAGAGTTTGAAGACCTGATTTTTGATTATTCCAAAAACCGCTTTGATGACAAAGTATTAAGCGCGCTTATTAAACTTGCCGAAGAACATAACTTAAAAAACCGTATCAACGATATGTTTACCGGTAAAAAAATAAACGTAACCGAAAATCGCGCGGTTTTGCATACGGCACTTCGTAATTTTTCCGATACGCCCATTTACGTTGACAATGTTGATGTAATGCCGGAAATTCGTCGCGTTCGTGAAAAGATGAAAACTTTTTCAGAAGCAGTGAGAAACGGCACATTCCGCGGTTTTACCGGTAAAAAATTGATAAACATTGTAAACATCGGTATCGGCGGTTCGGATTTAGGTCCTTATATGGTTACTGCCGCCCTAAAGAAATATTGGGCAAAGGATATCAAATGCTACTTTATCTCTAATATCGACGGCACCGCTTGCGCTGAGGTGTTAAACGAAGTTAATCCGGAAGAAACTTTGTTTATTGTTGCCTCCAAAACTTTCACCACCATAGAAACTTTAACCAATGCGCGCACTTGCCGTGACTGGCTCGTTAAAGCATTGGGCGAACAGGCTGTTGCTAACCACTTCGTTGCTCTTTCCACCAACATCAAAGCCGTTGCCGAGTTCGGTATCAATACCGATAATATGTTTGAGTTTTGGGATTTTGTCGGTGGCAGATATTCTCTCTGGTCAGCTATCGGCTTGTCTATTGCGCTTGCCGTCGGCTATGATAATTTTGAAGCTTTGCTCAAAGGTGCCGAGGCGATGGATAATCATTTCAAAACAGCGCCATTGGATAAAAATATTCCGGTAATTATGGCGTTAATCGGTATCTGGTATAATGATTATTACAATATCCATCGTTACGGTGTTATTCCTTATGACCAGTATTTGAAGTTCTTGCCGTCTTATTTGCAGCAACTGGATATGGAAAGTAACGGTAAATCCGTGCGCTTGGATAATAAGAAAATTACCGATTATGCCACCGGTCCGGCACTGTTCGGCGGCGCCGGAACTGATGTTCAACATTCTTTCTTCCAACTGTTGCACCAAGGAACCGAGCCTGTTCCGGTAGATTTTATTATTCCGGCAGTATCGCAAAATGAAAACGGCAAACACCATGAGATTTTACTCGCAAACATTTTGGCGCAAGCCGAAGCCCTGATGAAAGGGAAAACAACTGATGAGGCTGCCGCCGAGCTAAGAGCTGCCGGCAAAGACGAAGCAACCACCGAAAAGCTTAAATTAAATAAGAGTTTTGACGGCAATCGTCCCTCCAATATGTTTATCATTAATCAGTTAACTCCGTATAATTTGGGTATGCTGATTGCCATGTATGAGCATAAGGTTTATACCCAAGGCGTGATATGGGAAATTGACTCTTTTGACCAATGGGGCGTTGAGCTGGGTAAGCAGTTGGCGTTAAAAATTTTACCCGAGCTCGAAAACGGTGTTACCGCCAATCACGACTCATCAACCACGAATTTGATTAACAAAATTCGCGCTATCCGTGCCAAAGCTGTTACCAAAGCAGCATAAAAAGGCAAACAACCAAATAAAAACAGCCTCTACCATTAGGGTAGGGGCTGTTTTTTAAGACTTCCTCAGATGGTGTGCTTTTTAATGCTCTTCTCAAAAACTAACTGAATTTCCGGTGTAAGACCGTGCTTTCTTTTCATACCGGTCATCCAGTCAGAGGCTTCCTGCGCTGGCAATTCCAAGCCGATATAATCGGCAATTTCACTAAAGAGTTTGGCATTAAGCCACGAGTAGTGATAAATCTTCACTGACAGATATTCATCAAGTTCGTTTCTGATAAATCCGGCATCTACACCCCAATTTTTCCACAAGTCCAATTCTTTCAAAAAATCAGGCGTATCAATCAATCCGATAATGATATTGCTCAAAATGGATTTGTTTTCATACATCACCAGAGCTGATATCACCTCTTTTCTGGCCGCCTCTGAATAGCGCAGATAGTTTTCACCCTTAAAAGTATGCGAGGATACCTTTATATCAGGATGGCTACCGGGCCACGAGCCGTAGATGATTGAACAAGCAACAGATGGAGAGAGGTCATACAATAGCAGACATTCTCCCAAAAATTGACCAAGAAATCTTTTTTCTTCCATAATGCTTAAAAATTAAAATAATTTAACATACGGTTTAATAAAACTTTCCATACAATAAAAAGAGTTTGCACGCTTGTCAAGAAGAGATATATAAAAAAATACCGCGGTAATTGCCCGCGGCATCAGATTAGCGAATTTTATTAAACAGACGCTTCCAGCGGATAGAAGTTATCCAACTGATAGGGTTATACCACCGTGCCGTATCATCATGCGAATAAAAGAGAAAACGCGCTTTTCCTTCAATATTATCTAAAGGCACCATACCGATTTCTTTTCTGGAATCATTAGAGTTATCACGGTTATCCCCCATCATGAAATAATGCCCTTCCGGTATGGTAAACAAAGGGGTGTTATCAACAACCGGTGTATCATCGCTAAATTCTATGATGCGGTGTTTTTGTCCTTCTGGGAGTGTTTCAATATATTCTTGAAAAACTTGCGGAAAAGGAGTGTATTCACGAATAACATACCGTCCGACAGCCTCTCTTTCCATTGGTTTATTGTTGATAAAGAGCCTGCCGTCTTTCATCTGAACGGTATCTCCCGGCATACCGATAATACGTTTAATAAAGTTAGTTTGGGTTTTGTTCGGATCCTTAAATACAACCACATCACCGCGTTCCGGCAAATCTAACCAAACGCGCCCCTTAAATGTCGGAAAACTGAACGGGAAAGAGTGTCTGGAATAACCGTAAGTATATTTGGAAACAAACAAGAAATCCCCCACTTCAAGTGTCGGATACATTGAACCAGAAGGAATTTTAAACGGTTCAAACCAAAAAGTTCGAATAACCGTTGCAATGATTATCGCATAAAGAACGGTCAAAAGCCCTTCTTTAAGGTCATCTTTTTTCTCTTTATCGTTATCGCTCATAGCACACCCATAAAAAATATCACAATAAAAAGATATATAGCGTGCCAAGGTTGAATTGCAAGTCAAAAGAAAGAGTATTGCACAAAACAGAAATTATTGCTTTTTAAGCTTCTTTTCTAATTCGGCAATTTTGGCTTCCAATTCCTCAAGCTTTTTATCATAAGGATCTGGCGATTTAGGAGAGATACCGTAAGCCATAAATTTTGAGCCTTTGGCGGCATCTGTTTTATGAGCGGCCACGCCGATAACGGTCGTATCAGGCGCCACATCTTTCACAACAGTTGCATTTGCACCGATTTTAGCGTTTTTGCCGATGGTAATCGGACCGAGCACTTGCGCACCCGAACCGATAATCACATTGTCTTCAATTGTCGGGTGACGCTTTGCCCCTTTTTTAGAAGAGGAGGAGATACCGCCTAAGGTCACGCCGTGATACATCATTACATTATTGCCGATAACGGTTGTTTCACCGATAACCGTTCCCATACCGTGATCAATAAAAAAGTTTTTGCCGATTACGGCACCCGGATGGATTTCCACGCCGGTCAAAAAACGTCCGAATTGCGAGATAAGTCTTGCGGTTAGTTTCCAATTATGTTTCCATAGGATATGGGCAAACCTGTAAAAAAGGATTCCATGATATCCCGAAGAGCATAAAAAAGCTTCCAAACGACCGGATGTTGCCGGATCTTTCGCGACAATCAGGTCAAGTTCATCAAGAAAAGACTTGAAATTTGATTTCATATTTGTTATAACTCCGCTCAAATGTGTTAATCAGACATTAAGAATATTTTGTTAATATAAACACTGATATTAACAAAATCAAGACAAAAGAGTAGTATATGATAGAAGTTATAATAAACGGTCACGCCGGTAGGTTGGAAGGGCGTTATCACCGCGGAAAGCGGCCTGACGCACCGGTTGTGCTTATCTTGCATCCGGATCCGCAATATGGCGGCACGATGAGTAACAAGGTGGTTCACACCTTATTTAAGTGCTTTATGGATTTAGGCTTTTCGGTATTGAAGTTCAATTTTCGCGGAGTCGGCAATTCAGAGGGAACGTTTGAAGACGGTCCCGGTGAGTTATCGGATGCGACAATTGCATTGGACTGGTTACAAGCAAACAATCCGGATGCCAGACAATGTTGGATAGCCGGTTTTTCGTTTGGTGCATGGATTGGGTTGCAGTTGTTAATGCGCAGGCCGGATATTAATAATTTCATTGCGGTATCACCGCCGGCAAATGAAAAAGACTTTAGTTTCTTAGCACCATGCCCGACATCAGGGTTAATTATCCAAGGCGGCAAGGACGAGATTGGTGATCCGGCGTTAGTAGAGGAGTTGGCAGCACGGTTAAACACCCAACGTCACATAGATGTAGATTTTGCCTTAATTGAGGACGGCGATCATATATATAACGGTTGCTTAGTTGATTTGTATAAGGTTGTCGGAAATTATGTGATAAGCGCGTTGCAAAAGAAAGCACCGGCAAAGAAGAGAAGAGGGAGAAGGAAAAAGTCAGAGATAGCCGAGCAGTTATTGTTAGAAAACGGTGGATCGGAAACAGACGATATGTCTGATGAGGATGCCGAGGAGTATGATGATGACTACGAGGATGAGAATTACGATGATGACTTCGAGGATGACGATGATGAATAGTGCAGGGCAATCCCTGCCGCACCACGCGTAGTGGCGCCGTGCGCGTAGCACAGCCGAAGGCTTTAAGGCGCGTAAGGAAAACATAAATTTTAAGGGCAGGGTGGAACCTTGCCCTTAAAATTTATGCGCGCCTTTATATTTTTTTTTAAATCCCTCATTCCGCACAAACAATAAAAAAAGGACACCACGAGGGTAGTTATATTATGGAGGTGCACCACGCACTGGCGGAGATGTAGGATTGACCTTCGCTTTGCTCGGTCGCACGGGCGCTCGTTCGCTATGCTCACCGGCGTTCTCCGCCCGCCTTTCGCTTGTAGTCGAACCTTAATAATGCAGGTGGCGCTGCCACAGGGGTTCAAATCCGACATCCGCACAAACAATAAAAAAAGGACACCACGAGGGTAGCTATATTATGGAGGTGCGCCACGCACTGGCGGAGATGTAGGATTGACCTTCGCTTTGCTCGGTCGCACGGGCGCTCATTTGCATTGCTCACCGGCGTTCTCCGCCCGCCTTTCGCTTGTAGTCGAACCTTAATAATGCAGGTGGCGCTGCCACTGGGGTTCAAATCCGACATCCGCACACACAATAAAAAAGGACACCGCAAGGGTAGTTATATTATGGAGGTGCGCCACGCACTGGCGGAGATGTAGGATTGACCTTCGCTTTGCTCGGTCGCGCGGGCGCTCGTTCGCTATGCTCACCGGCATCCTTTCGTCTGCCTCTCGCTGGCAGTCGAACCCCAGTTTCTGGGGTTCAAATCCCTCATTCCGCACAAACAATAAAAAAAGGACACCGCAAGGGTGCCCTTTTTTTATTGGCGGAGATGTAGGGATTCGAACCCCAGGAGGACTTGCGCCCTCGTCTGATTTCAAGTCAGGTGCATTAAACCAGCTCTGCCACATCTCCATCAGCAGGAATAACCTAATCAACAAAATAAGAAACGTCAAGACTTTTTTTGATGCTTTGAATTATTTTTAAAATAAATCAGTAAAACAATGAGGTAAAGTATTAAAACAATATCTTCGGTGAACGAAAACGCTTGGTCTTTTCATCAAAAGTAAGCCTTAAAACCGACCCGTTATCTAACCGAATAGTCTTCTTAAACACAGATTCGGTAAAAAGCCGAATAACCATTCCATGCGTGACAAGTAAAACATTTTGCCGTCCGTCCGTACGGAGCCGATTAACAAACTTCATAAAGCGATGTTGCACTTGTCCGATAGTTTCGCCGTTCGGATAGCCGATTTCATCGCGCCCCGGATTTTTGATATCGTTAAAGGCTTGATAAATATAAGGAAACTTTGCCCCTAAATCCGTTTTTTTGACACCTTCGGCTTTTCCGAAATACATTTCACGGAGTTTTTGCGTATAGTGGATAGGTAAATCAAGCCTTGCACTGATAACGTCGGCCGTTTTTTTAGCTCGTTTCAAATCGCTGGCATAGATTGTTTCAATGGACAAATCTTTCAACTTTTCTGAGGCAGCCTGAGCCTGCGCCAAGCCGACCTCATTCAATGGCGTATCTTTCCACCCTTGAGTGCGCCCTTTGACGTTCCAGTCTGTTTGACCGTGCCTCATCAGATATAAAATCATTATTTAAGCCACCTTATGACAAATTGATAGTTAAGTAAAGATAACAAAAAGAATTGCGAAATCAAGGATAAGCAAATAATTTTAACAAGATTGTGTATTGTTTTGTAATGCGCAAAAGAAAAATCCGTCTGTTCCGGTGTTTAGTGGCGAAAATTTAAGCCATTTATCAGAATCAAAATGGTAAACGCTTAAATCTAATGTATTTTTCCATAGTTCACGATGGTCAAGAGGGGTGTATTCAGGATGATTTTTCAAAAAATGCTCAATTTGCTGCTCGTTTTCTTCTGCCAAAACAGAACAAGTCATATAAATCAATCGCCCACCGCTTGCGGTATGTTTTGCACCGAATTCCAAAAGTTCTGCCTGTGTTTGACAAATCTCGTTAAGCCTTGCCGGAGTGAGGCGAAATTTTGCATCAGGTGAGCGCCGCCAAGTCCCGCTTCCCGAACACGGACAATCTAAAATAAATCGATCATAGTCTTTATCAGTAACATTTTGGATAATCTTGATATTTGTCACATCAAGCCGTTCTGCACGCTTCTTAATTCGAGAAATTCGCTCTTGACTGATATCATGCGCCCAAACGATACCTTCATTGTTAAGTATTGCACCTAAGGCCAAAGATTTTCCGCCGGCTCCGGCACAATAATCAATAATTTTATGAAAAGATTTTACACGGCATAACAAAGAGATAACTTGCGAACCCTCATCCATAACTTCAACTTCGCCGTCTTGGTAAGTCATGCAGTTGTTGAGGTTAATTCGCTCATGCGACCGAAGCCCGATAGGCGAAAGTGGCGTCGGCGCAAAAAACAATCCTTCTTTTTTTAGCCGAGCTATTGCTTGTTCACGTGAGGTAAAATTGACCCGCATATCCACAGGAGCCGTCGTGTTAAGCATATCTAATAGCTTGTAATCATTTATTTTATCAGCCAACCACTGAGGACATTCATAAATCGCTTCTTCGCTGAAATCATTAAAATTCGCCGCCGTTTTAAGTTGCTTTTGCTCTTCGCTTGAAAGTTTCTCCGGTGCATATTCCTCGCCGTTAAACAATAGCTCTAAATCAACATCACCAAGTGTTAAAGCCACAAACAGCCGCGCCGAAACAGTTCCCCCGAGCTTTTCTTTAAGGTGCAGACGCTTGCGAATAACCTGCCAGACAAGCTCTGCGATAAAACGCCTGTCCTTAGCGCCGATATAGCGCCGGTCCTTAAAGTATTTATCTAAAATATTATCCGCAGGGTATTTATCCGCCAATATCTCGTTAAGCGCCTCAATCGCCGCCTGAACTCTGCTTGCTTCTTTCATTTTATCCTCTGGTAAATCATTGCATATAAGGCTTATAGTCCCGATTTTACGGATAAGCAAGCCAATTTTTACGGAATAAACTAAAATTTTTGTTGCCAAAATCCCAAAAATATGCTACACAAGCCGAAGTTTTAACAATAAGAAAGTACATAAATGGAAAAAATTCTGGTCTTGAACGCAGGTTCAACTTCGTTAAAATTCCAATTGTTTAATATCGATGAAACACATCATGAAGTATTAACCAAAGGTGGTGTAGAGCGTATCGGCTTAGGTGGTTCCAGCCTGACGGTTAAGGGTGAAAACGGCACGCCGTTTACAACCGAAATGCCGATAGAAAATCACAAAGAGGCAATTAAAGCAATTTTGCATTATCTAACTCAAAAGTATCTCAAAAATACTGATGAATTAGCCGCTATCGGACACCGTATGGGTTATGGCGGTGAAGATTTTGACCGCTCGGTGGCCATTGATGACTATGTGATGCAAAAGTTATACGAAAGCCTCCCGTTGATACCGCTTCACGGACCGGCATTTGTGCATAGTATTGAAGCAATGAACGAGTTTGTGCCCAATGTGTTGCAGGTTGCCGTGTTTGATACATCTTTCCATCAAAGCGTGGAAAAGGCAGAATTTTTATATGCACTACCTTACGAAATGTATAAAAAAGAGCACATTCGTCGCTATGGTTTCCACAGCACTTCGCACCGCTATGCTGCCAAAAAGGCTAAAGAGATTTTGGGTTATAACGGCAAGTTTATCTGTTGCCATTTAGGCGGCGGAGCTTCGGTTACCGCTATAAATAATGGTAAAAGCGTAGCCACCTCTATGGGCTACACGCCGACTTCCGGTGTGATAATGTCCACCCGCGGCGGTGATATGGATCCGTATATTCCGCTTCATATTATGAAAACCCAACATAAAACCGCCGATGAAGTTAATACAATGCTCAATAAACAATGCGGTTTATACGGTTTAACCGGTGGTCATGCAGATATGCGTGATGTTTTGGAACAGGCAAATCAAGGCAACGAAGATTGTGCTTTTGCCATTAAAGCTTTTGTTTACAGCCAAATCAAAACCATCGGTTCGTATGTAACCTTAATGGGAGGCTTAGATGCGTTGATATTTACGGCCGGTATTGGTGAAAACAGTAGTTACATTCGTCAGCTGATCTGCGAAAAATTGCAATATTTAGGGCTTGAATTGGACGAAACCGCAAATAGCGCCGAGCCGACACCAACCTTTATCAATAAGCCGACCAGCAAAGTTAAAGTGGTGATTATCCCCGCAAACGAAGAATTGATGATTGCCGAAGATTCGTATCAGGTCCTAAAAGAGGCTCAAAACAGCGAAAAGAAAGCTGTTTAAGAAAAGCGTATGCTAAGCGTTTTAATGCCATCTATCAATGAATTGGTGACCGCAGATTATAAGAGCATAAAATCTGCCGAGAGTGAGCGGTTGATAAATCAGGCATTATCCGGTTTGTATCCGGTAAAACATCCTGAATTAAAACAAATATCCGGTATCCCTGGTGCCGGCAAAAGCACATATTGCGCCACGCATTTGCCCAAGAATTATGCTATGATTAGTTTTGATGCCATAATGCTCAAACTCAAAGGCTATCAAAATGCCTTAAAAGCAAGTGGTGCAGCCTATGCGTATGCCCAATATGAAATGCCTGCAAGGATAATCGGTTATGAGTTGCTAAAGCGCGCGGTAATGTTGCGGTTAAACATTATGCTGGAACACAGTGGTGTTAATGAGGCACATATTGAGCTGTTTCAAAATTTAGCAAAACGCGGCTATAAAACTTCGGTTGATTGTGTGGTTTGTAAGACGGACATCGCTTTATCACGCACTAAAGAACGTGCCGCAAAAATCAATCGCTACGTGCCGGAAAGTGTGGTGTTAGGGCGTGCCGATAAATTAAGAGAATATATGACAAGATACCAAAAAATTGCCTCAACGGTAATATTTGTTGACGGAGAAAATAATTTTGCCCCATTAAACAAAATTTAAGATTATTATGCTAGTTAAACAAAAGAGATTATTATAGGAGAAAGCTATGAAAAAATATTTTTTACTTTTAGGCTGTTCCCTTATTGCTGCCGGTTCCGCTGTATCAGCTGTGGCAGATAATGGGTTAAAAGCCGTTAAAGATTTATACCTTAAAGAATTTCAAGCCATAGATACCGATAACGACGGTAAAGTAAGCCAAGAAGAGTTTTTATCGCATCAATTTAATTCTTTGCGCGCTAATATCAATGAAGTTGAAGAATTCGCAGAAAATGAAAATTCTGTTGAAGCACCGGCTCAAGCCGAAGAACAACCGGTAGCAGAAGCAAAACCGGTAGCAGAAACCCCGGAAAACATTGTCGGTGTGCCGTCAGCATTGTCCGACATGGCAAATTATGAGTTAGATGGCGCTGATCCGCTAAAAGAAGAACCGTTGAAGTTAACCAAAGAAGATGTTATGCCTGAGGGCAGTGTCCAAGAGCCTGTTGAGGAGTTGGATTTATCTATCAGTGAAGAAGAAAATTTAAGACAGCTTATTGAGATGAATGAAAATAAGCCTGTTGAAGAAAATGCCTCAAAAGAGACAAAAAATGAAGAGGATGTAAAAGAAGAAACAACATCAGAAGAGAACGTGACCGAAAAAACCTCAGAAGAGCCGGTAGTTCAAGCCGAAGAACAGCCGGTAGAACAAGCAGCACCTGAGGAAGTCGTAGAAGAAACAGATGTTGAGGCGGTTGCAACAGAAGTTACACCTGAAAATGTTTCTGAAAAAGTAGCCCAAGAAGAAGTTTCTGAAGAAGCAAATGCACAAGAAACTCAAATCCGGTTTATGTTAGATACAATCAAAAAGACATTACCTAAAAAGATAGATGAAATCACCACATGGATAGACATCAAGTATGCCGACAGTGTAATAGATTATATCTACAAGGCAGACATTGATACATCAACGTATAGTGCCGAAGAAGTCAAGGTGTTAAAAGACAATATTCAAAATGAAGCCTGTGCAAAAGCGTATTCTGAGATGTGTCCGAAGATTAAGCCGATGTTTATAGACAAAGGCATTGATATGCGGATTATCTATTTAGATAAAGCTGATGGGGAGATCAGTTCTTGTGAATTTAACAAGACAACATGTAACGAATAGAGGGAAAAGACATGAAAAAAATAAAATTATTAAGCGGTGTTGCTTTAGGGTTAATGTTAGCGGTATCTCCGGTATATGCTGACAGTTTGGACAATGCCGCGGAAGAAGAAGTATCCACGGCACTAAGGAGTGTTTTGAAAAAAAATCCGAAAATTGTGTATGATGCCGTTTTGCAATACAGAGCTGATGTAGAAGCCAACAAGACAAATTACAAGGAAGAATATACCCCGTTAGAAGAAAAAGTTGCAACGATATTAAAAGAAAATCCGGCATTTGTTGTGGGCGCCTTGCAGATATACGAGCAGGAGCAACAACAAAAAGAGTTAGTAGATTTAACCAAAGTTTATAGAGAGCACATCACGGAGATAAACGAGGGTGATTTGATTGCCGGCAATCCGAACGGGAAATATACATTAGTAGAGTTCTTTGATTTTTCGTGTGGGTATTGCAAGAAGATGGCACCGCATATGAAGAAGATAATTGACAAGAATCCTGATGTGAAGGTTGTGTTTAAGCCGGTGGCATTTTTATCCAAGTCATCTGAGTATGCGGCAAAAGGGGCAATTGCGGCAGCAAGACAAGGGAAGTTCTTAGACATGTATGTTAAGATTATGGAAAAGAACAGGGTAACCGAGTCTGATTTAGAGGGGATTGCCAAAGAGATTGGTTTAGATATGGAAAAGTATAAGAAAGATTATGCGGATAAGAAGACCAATGAGGATATAGAGAAGATCAAGAAGACGGCGGACAACATTGGGATGAAGAGTGTTCCGACGTTAATAATAGACGGGATGCCGTTATATGCGACCGAGGAGGTGCAGATACAGCATGCGATAGACGTGTTGCGGAACAACTAGGTGCGTAGCACCTTGCCACCGCGGCATGAGCGGCACTGTGCGTGTAGCACACAGCCGACAGGCTGTTAAAGGCGCAAAGGAAAACATAAAATTTAAGGGCAGGGCGAGAGCTTTGCCCTTAAATTTTATGCGCGCCTTGATCTTTGGGTATTTATCCAAAAGTCTCCTCTCCCTTGAGGGGGGGAGGGTTAGGGAGGGGATGCATATATTATATAAAAAAGTTCTCCACAACACACGCTTGTGCTAAAGGGGCACGCGTGGTTATGGATAACTTAAAAACCGTCACCCCTCGAGTACCGTCAGGCACGAGATTAGGGGTCTTCAAATTAATCAGAAGATCCCTAATCCTCGCTTTTACTCGAAGGGATGACAACCAATCGTCATTGCGAGCGGCACAAAGTGCCGCGTGGCAATCTCTCGCATTTCAGAATCTCTCCAAAGTCTCCTCCCCCTTGAGGGGGGGAGGATTAAGGTGGGGTGAAAGTAAACGGTCATTCCTCCGAGCCAAAGGCGAGGATAAGGAATCTTCAAAATTGTTTCTCCCCCTTGACGGGGGAGATGTCACCGGAGGTGACAGAGAGGGTGAAAACATATAAGCGAACAGACGTGCCGGCAGTATTGAAGAAATTTCAAGAAAAAATTGCACACAGGCATCGTTTGAGTAATAAAGCTCACTTGCCTGTGCACAATTTTTCATTCAAAATCGGCAAAAAGCCCATACCGAAAAGTATTGACGAGAGGCCAAAAATGTGGTATATTAAAAACCTAAAAGTATGAATATGTTAAATTATTAAATAAAGGCAGAGAGATCTACAGTTTTACATCTGCGTTAGAAATTATTATCCCCTACTATCAAGTGACCATGACGCTTTCAGCGAGGCGAGTGGAATGCTCTTATAAAGAGATTGAGATAGCAAGAGATGATAACGATAACGAGCAACAGATATAAAATGGTGTCAATCTGCCACAAGAGCAAATGAGAACGATGCAATTAAACATCGCTGGTGCCCCTGTTCAAATCCGCGGAGGATGGCTGACTGTGGGTGCGCTTGTGCTGAGCTTAATCCTGATGCCTGCCGGTCTATGGCTGGGCGGATGGTGTTTCTTGTTAGGGTTAATTCTGTTTCTCATCGTCTGCATCACCAACTCGTTGGTAATTGTAGGCGCTGAGAACACAGCCTATAAAGAGACCTTGGGAAAGGTCTCTCATAAGGTGTTAATGAGCGGACCGCGATTTGTGTTTCCATTCATCACCAAGGTGGTGATGGTAAACACCAAGAAAAACCCATACCAACATACTGAAACCAACATTGATCCCAATGATGGCTTCAAGTTGGATGTCAGCTACACCATCTTTGCCAAGTTAGCGCCGACACAGGTGTGGCGCTTCGCACGCGAGTATAATCTGCCGATAGACACCAACTATTTAGTGGATTATATGCAGAAGATTTTACGTGACACGTACGTAAAATATTCATGCGACGAGTTGCGCACCAATGCCGACCGTCGCGCCACTGTTCAGGACGAGGTTCACACCAAATTCATGGACATGGTGGCGAACAAACTCGACATGTCTCTCTTTGAAGAGTTAGATATGATCATAAAAGATTATATTTACTCCCCTGAGTACTTGGCTCTGGTGGAGCGTGTCAAGAAGGCAGAGAAGGAAGCCGAGGCTGCCGAGGCTGAAAAGAAAGCTCAGATCATCCAAGCCGAAGGTGTTCGGCTTGCTACTGAAGAGGTTGCCAAGGGTGATGCCACAGCCATAGAGCTGAAAGGTGGTGCTGAGAACAAAGTCCTTAAGCGTAAGGGCGAAATTCTCACCGAGAAACCCGCAATCTCGGAGAACGAGGTTGCAAAGCATTATCCCCAGTACATTGGGGGTGGTATAATGCCAACTCTTTCGGTAAAAGAGATGTTGAACAGCGGTTCAACAACATCGAGCACTCCAACTCCCCCGACACCGTGAGGTAAAGGGTGAGGGCTCAGGCTCAAAAAATTTTCCCCGTGCTGTATCATTACACAGCGCGGGGATTTTTTTATTGCAAAATTAATACATCAGCGGCACTATAACACTATTCCACCTTTCACCCCCTTGAGAGAGGTGACTTGCACTCTAAAGTCTCCTCCCCCTTGAGGGGGGGCTTGCAGGCTAAAAAACGTTTGGGGAACGTTTTTTGCCGAAAGCATCAGCTGTTGTTAACGAGCGGTTACAAAGTAACAGCGAGTGTTACAACAACTTGCCCGAAGCGTAGTTGGCAAGCGTGAAACGCGAGCCTTACGGAGCAAGTAAGGTGGGGGTGAAAGTAAACGGTCATTCCTCCGAACCAAAGGTGAGGATAAGGAATCTTCAAAATTGTTTCTCCCCCTTGAGACGGGGGAGATGGCGGCGGAGCCGCCAGAGAGGGTGAAAATTATAGCATCGAAAGGAAAATAAAATGTTGCGTGTTGCCGAATTTGAAAAAGTCAGTTTCAAACAATTCAAAACCGATTGGGAAAAAACTTTTGCTGACCACTTAGAAGAAATTCAAGAAATATACGAAAATATCAAACTCCCGACACGAGCTTCCGTCGGCTCAGCCGGTTATGACTTCTTTACCCCGATACCGGTTACCTTAAATGCCGGTGAGCAAATCCTTATCCCAACCGGTATTCGCGTTAAGATAGAAAACGGTTGGTTTTTGGGCATGATGCCGCGCTCAGGCTTGGGTTTCAAATATCGCTTGCAACTGGATAACACCATCGGCGTTATAGATAGCGATTACTATTATTCGGATAACGAGGGACATATATTCGTTAAGCTCACAAACGATAGCAGAACACAGAAAAAATTGGAGCTCAAAGTCGGTGATGCCGTTTGTCAGGGAATATTCTTGCCGTTCGGTATCACATTAAGCGATAATGTAACCTCTATCCGCAATGGCGGCCTCGGCTCCACCACAAAGTAAATAAAGACACCTCTATGACGTCATTCCTCCGATCGATGATGCCTTAACAGTCATCTCTCCGAGCGATGGCACCTTAATTGTCATTCCTCCGAGCCAAAGGTGAGGATAAGGAATCTTCAAAATTGTTTCTCCCCCTTGAGAGGGTTATCGCTCTAAGAGTCTCCTCCCCCTTGAGGGGGAAGGATTAAGGTGGGGGTGAAAGTAAACGGTCATTCCTCCGAGCCAAAGGTGAGGATAAGGGATCTTCAAAATTGTTTCTCCCCCTTGACGGGGGAGATGGCGGCGGAGCCGTCAGAGAGGGTGAAAGATATTATTATACGTATCGCCGACACCATGGCAATCTCTTTGCCTTTAGAAAGAAAACGTCAAAGTAAGTTGACAATAGGAGATAACTAAAACTTTATCTTCCCTAACAGCACAAATACGGTAATCACTTCAAGCCTACCCAATACCATAACAAAGGAAAGGATATACTTTATCATCGGCGAAAACGCCGCAAAATTTCCATTAGGTCCGATAGATTCCGTCAAACCACTGCCAACACCGGTAATACACCCCGATACTGCGCCTAAAGCCGTCGTAAAATCAAGCCCTAATAGCGAAAGCAACAGAGTAAAAAACAGTGTCGCCCCGATAAACGATAAAATAAGTGCAAATACCGAGGCCACAACCTTGCTGTCTATCACCTTATCACCGGTTTTCATCACCACCACCTGATTAGGCGAAAGCGATTTAATCATATTCTGGCGCAAAAATGCCGCAGCCACCTGCCAGCGAAAAATCTTAATCGAACCGGTGGTCGAACCGGTGCACCCGCCGTGGAAAAAGAGGATTAAAAAGACAATCACCGCCCAACTTCCCCATGTGGTAAAGTCCGAAGAATAAATACCGGCGGTGGTAATGGTCGCAATCAGATTAAAACCGGCCACACGGAACCCTTCGGCAAGTGTCACATTTTTCTGATGCGCATAAAGCAACGTCAAAACCGCTGTATAAATGATAATCAGCTTGATAAAGGTATTAACTTGCGGATTGTTGGTTAATGATTTTAAGTTATGCTTTTTAAAGAATAAAATGAAATAAGTAATCGGTAACGCCCCTAACAACATAAATAACGCCACCACGCCCTCTATGGCCATATTATCATAAGAGGCAATCGATTTCACTGCTGAGCCGCCGGTTGAAACAGTTGAAAGCCCCCACGTTACCGCCTCAAACCAGTTCATTCCCAATTGCTTTAAGAGAACCATGCAAAGCGCGTTTAAGATAATGTAAGCAATAATAATGTCTTTGGCAATATAACTGATTTTGGGCATAAACTTTTCTTCAGTGTCCGAATTTTCTTTGCTGAAAAGATACATTCCGCCTGTGCCCAAAAACGGTGATAACGCCACCGCAAAGATGATAATGCCGATACCGCCCAAGCCGTTGAGCATTGAGCGCCACAATAACAATGATTTTGATTGTGCGGAGACATTGCTTATAACTGTTGATCCGGTTGTGGTAATACCTGCGGCAGCTTCAAATACCGCGTCATGCCATGTGCCGATAGAATGACTTAAATAAAACGGTAACGAGCAAATAAGCGGTGTGATAAACCATGTAGAGACAGTGATGAGATATCCTTGTAAAATGGAAATACGCTCAACCTTGCCAAAGTTCGCCAAGAATACCGCTCCGCCAAAGAAGATTGCAACAATACCGCTTTTGATAAACTGATAATCCGGTGTTCCGGTGTAATAATCAAGCGCAGCTGCAGGAATAAGCATCATCAGCCCTAACACCAAAACAATAAACCCGTTAACCGCTAATACCGGACGCCACATAATTTTCCTTTCAGTTATATGCTCGTATCATAAGTAATATTCCCAACATTTGCAACGAGAACAATAATTTTCTTCACAAAAAAGCATCTAACGCGATACAAAAAACCAAATATAGCAAGAAAGCACAGCAAATGAGCCGAGCAATAAGGCAATCACGCGCCTGAAAGAGAGCGGCAGTTGCTCCATAAACTGTCCTAAAATAAGCGCATAGGAAAGCGGTAAAATCGCAATATAGCGGAAATCTTGATTGCACATAAACGGATGCTTTAAGGAAAAAGCAATCAATCCGCCGATAAGCCCGATAAATAGCGTCATAAAGATTATTGTCATCTTCTTGTCATGCGATTTTATCAAGAGATATGAAACCCCGATAATCATCGTCGCGTTAATGAGCTTATACCCGATAACCATAAGCGAAATAAGCCCCATAATCTTTTCACCGCGAAGAGCAAAATTCCATTGACCGAAGAGGGCAGTTTTAGTGAGCGTTTCCCAAAAATTTTTTCCGTAATCATCATAAAACATCCGCTCATAAATAAACGCATTTAACGGATTAAACCGCTCCCAAAATGAAAATTGTGTCAAAGCAAGATGGTTCTGCGGTGGCACAAAATCCGCACTAATATGCAAAACAAAATGCTGATACAGCGGCCACAATGCTACACCGGCTAAAATTACTATGCTAAAGATGACTTGCTCAAAAAATATCTCGCGCTTTTTTTTATTAAATAGGCGTAAAAGTAATACGACACTGATCATCGGCAAAACCAACACCCCCGAAAGTTTGTTCAGACACGCCGCCGTTATATAAAGCCAGATATAAAAAAGCTCTTTCTTTTTACCGTCAAAGTAGTAGCGCAAGGTATGATATATGCCTCCCGCCATGAGCGGCAGCAACAGACAATCGTTATTGATAAATCCGGCAATCGCGTTATACGCAGGAAACAACACAATAAACGCCAACAGCACAGACTTAACCGCCGGCTTAAAGGTCAGCAAATCTAAAATTTTATAACAGAGCACATAATACCACAGCATATAGCCGACAACAAGCACCTGTAAGGCTTCGTTTGCCGCCGCGCGTGTTGCCCCGAAGGCTTCACCTGTCATCACTGCAAGTCCTGCTATAAGATAATGCAAAATCGGGTGATATGTAGAGTAACTTGGCCGCGTCAATAAAGGGTTTTCCTGCCAAAACATCAAGTGATTTTCCATCACATATTCAATGTAATTATAGCAGGATAAAAAGTCATATTGCACCGCGCCGATTTCCGTATTGGTCACAAATGAAAGATTAGAAAACGCCCCGAAAGCAATAATCAAAAAAGCAATTCCGTCAGTTTTGTTTTTATCACTTAAAAAATAGCAAATCACTTCAGCCAAGAAAAATAGTAATACCCCCCAATAGTGTGCGGAGATAAAAAATGTGAGCATAATGATGACGGCAACAATTCCACCAAACCACAGATATTTTTTATCGCTTATTTTCATCGGGTTAAAGAGCCATAGGAGCAATACGGCAAAACACAAATTAAGACCGGATACATCCAAACGGAAATGCACGCCGCAAAGTGTTACTGCCCAAAAGAGCGGCATCGCTATCCAACTGTATTTTAAAGGTATACCAAACATCATATAAATCTCACCTTAAAAAGAAACTATCATTTTCCGCTTATAACACAAGTCCAATAACAAAAAATCCACAACACATAAAAAAAGCGCCTCAAGACCTAAAGTCCTGAAGCGCAATTTGTTATTTGTCTTTACCGTTAAAAACGTGCGAAATACCACTTGGTGCGGTCAGCGTCAAGGTGTATTTATCAGCAGAAAGAGATTCTCCATAACTATCAATTTTATATGAGTTCTTCCCTTGATACTGATTTTTCCACCCTAAGATGAAACACTCCAAACCGCTGATACCGGACAAATCATCATTGTTACCGTCATACCAGAGAATAGCCGAAGTTGTTTCAGTCGCTCTAGCCAATTCAAACGGACTATCCTTGGTTCTCTTGGCAGCTGAGTTATATGCCCCGTAATCGCTTTCGGTATAAGTAAAGGTTCTCGGGAAATCGTCCTCATAGGTGCATATTCCCCAATCATACCCTTTTTCATACCTGACTAACACACATTTCTTGGTAATATCACCATCGTCTTTGTCAGCCTCAGCCGTATCAAACACCGCTGTTACCGAATAATAAAGGATTTTTCCTTTGCCTGTTTCAACAACCGGCGGTGTATCCTCTTTCTTGGTAATTTTGGTGATAACACTGGCATCAAATGAGCGACCGCCGAATTTGACCGTTGCGGTGGTCACGTTTTTCCCGTTACTCAACTGATTAACCGCATTAAACACCACGTTGAGGTCAAAACCAAACGTCTGCCCGTCCATCACGATTGTCGCCTCATACAAAGGATAGCTGAAACAGTCCTCAAAATAATCGGTTCCGTTCGTGAACATCAGCGTTTGTCTGGCTTCACCCTTTTTGATGGTCCACGGTGAGGGCGCTTCCAACTTTTGCTTGGTGGTTGTTGACGGTTGCGTTGTAAAGCCGAAATTGAAATCCTTGGCTTCAATTGACTTATCGCCGCTCTTATTAACCACAAAGCTAAGCTCCGGAGATGATGTTCGGGTGGGCTTGTATCCTGCAATTTGCCATTCTTCAACTTTATCCAGATAGAGCTTAAAGGTGTTTGCACCGAGCCACTCAATACCTGTTTCGTAGTTGGTATTAAGCACCTTATCAACTTCTTCAACACGCTTTTTCAAGTATGAAACAGAAATTGTCTTAGTGCCCTGACCGCTACCGTCTGTGGCAGACCACGGAACATCAAACGAAACCGTTGCTCTAAAATACCCGTTTTCGGCAACCGCATCGGCGTTGTTAAACCGAGCTTCGCTAAGCTCAACATGCGGAAAGAACTGCTCACGATTATGATAATCATACGAATACAAATCAAAAGAGAGTTCTATCATCGCAATTTGCCCGTCATGAAGTGTGCATTGCTGACGGACAATGCGTCGCCTCGGGTTATTTTCCGCATAGGTTTTATCCGCAGGGCTCATCTTTGTCAGACGAGGCTTCGGGTTCATGCCTGCGGCATATTCCACCAACGGCTTTTGACACCAAATTTTGATGATAGCCTTCTCTGCTATCGCTTGAGAGTTACCGCTCTGAGTGTAGACAAGATTCTGATTGCAGGTCATGAAAACCGTGTCATTTTTGACCAAAGCGTCAGCCCATTCATACGAAAGAGTGCCAAGGTCACCGGTGTTTCCGGTAACGCCATAGGTATTCTCTTTTTCGCATGAAGCAATGAAAAGCGCCATAATAATGGCGGCCGCGCACCACAAAACGTGGGAGCGCTTAATAAACGTCTTCATATATGTTAAGATTAGAGTTTTCTTAAAATAAAAATAACCCATAAACATAGCGGGCATAAAAATAGAGTAAACAAGGTGATTATAGCAGAAAAAAACAAGAAATCAAGTTTTTTGTCTAAAAAATAAATCAAAGGCAAAAATAGGATAATAAGCGCTTATCACTTGACAGTTTGTCCCCCAATGTTATCTTATCAAATCAAATCAAAGAATGGGAGACAGATACAATGCTGAACAAACTGAAAGTAAACATCCAATATTTCCTGCCTAAAACACTTATTACACGTTTGGCAGGGAAGTTGGCATCAGCAAAATTAGGCAAATTCACCACATTTTTAATCACGACGTTTATTAAGCATTATAATGTGGATATGAACCAGGCAGAGGTCAAAAATATCAAAGAGTATGAAACGTTTAATGCCTTTTTTACGCGTAGCTTAAAAAAAAATGCGCGCCCCATAACTAAAGCATCAAATGCGGTGGCAATGCCCGCAGACGGCGTTTTAAGCGAGTATGGAGAGATTTATAAAGACGCCATGGTGCAGGCTAAGGGTCATTATTACAGCTTAAACGCTCTATTAGGTGGTAACGAAAAGGATAGCAAAGTTTATGAGTCCGGCACATTTGCCACCGTTTATTTATCACCGGCCAACTATCATCGTGTGCATATGCCTCTAGACGGTAAGTTAGAAAAAATGATATTTGTGCCGGGAGATCTTTTTTCGGTAAATCTCTTAACCGCCGCCAATATTGATAATCTGTTTGCCAAGAATGAACGTGTTATTTGCTTTTTTAAGAACAAGACAATCGGGGAATTTGCGGTTGTTATGGTCGGCGCGACAATTGTTGCAAGTATCGCAACTGTCTTTGCCGGCACGGTTGCGCCTTCAGGCGGTAGAGAGAAGAATATTTACCGATATGAAAAAGAAAACATTACCCTTAAAAAAGGTGAAGAATTAGGGCGATTTATGTTAGGAAGCACGGTTATTTGCGTATTCCCCAAAAACAGCGTTACCATAAACGGTAAGAAAGGAAGCGCCGTCAAAATGGGTGAAACATTAGCTGAAATAACCATAAAATAAATAGGCAGAATATGAAACGTTTGGTTTTTTCATCAGAATTTTACTATATCAAGGCGGCAGATTTAAAGCAATTGCCACTGAAAGATAAAGCCTTGCAACCGGATCTTGAGATTCCGCTTGTGCTGTTAAGGAAAGAAGGGAATGCCAAGTTAGTTGATGCCAAAGGGATTGTTGCAACCGCCAAAGATGATGATTTTATCAAAGTCAAAATTGCTTATTACACATTTCCAGCATTAATCGGGCTGTTGCTCTGCTTAATAAAGCCATTAAAGCGCCGATATTATAAGTCATATTGGATAAGTTTTACAGTGCGCTTAGACGATATTATTCAAGCTAAATTACCGCGCGGAGAAAGAAATGCCGAAAATGCTTATCAGTGGACGAACAAGCGGTGGCAAATATCAAAAGAAGAAGCTAAAAAGCGCTATGCCGAGTTAAGAGCATCTATGCAAAAAAAAGGTTATGATAAAAAACAACCGATGTTTGTGATGCTCAATCGCAAGTTCGGAGCCAAAGATCAGTTATTTCAAGGACATCATCGCATCGGTATCTGTAAAGAATTAGGCATAACCGAAGTAAGTATTTTATTTTGGGCAGCGCCGGCAACTTTTCAGTGGTTAAAAAAGCTGATGTAGGGGGAAACAATGAAGATAATGCTCGTCAGGGACAGAAATGTCTTAAACAATAATTGGCTCATATATTTTGCCAATTTATTAACTGAAAGCGGACACGAGGTGATAATTGCCTGCGATACGTATGCCAAATTCGGTAAATTAGCACCGAATTTAGCACTAGATGAAAAAGTTCGGATAATTAATTTAAGTGCCAAAACCAATTCGGTAATTAAGAACATATATCATAAACTGCGTGTTAAACTATGCCCTGCATGGTTTCGGTTTAAAAAGTTGATAAATCGGGAACGTCCGGATGTATTGGTATGCTATTTTCCGGTAGATTTATTAAATGTGACACGGTTTCAGAATCATCATATCCCGATTGTGCAGATGGTGCACGGCAGACCGTGTTTGGTCACCAAAAAGCTCATCAAAAAGCTGTGGTATAGCAAGAGTTGCATTAAGCAGGTGCATACATGGCAAGTGTTATTAGATTCATATAAAGAAGATATAGATAAAAGGCTGGAGCCTAAGAATATTATCAGTATTGCCAATCCGGTCAAGCAGTATAAAGCAGATGAGATTATTGATTTAAGTGATGAGAAGAAATGTATTGTTTATGTGGCAAGAATAGAAAAAGAGATAAAGCGTCCGCATTTATTGGTAGAAGCGTTTGCAAAAGTTGCCAAAGATTTTCCGGATTGGCGGGTTGAGATATGGGGAATGCGGAAATATCCGGACTATGAGAAAGAGATAGAAGATTTTATAGAAGCGCACAAAATAGAAAATCAGGTCAAACTGATGGGATATGCGGATAATGTGGAGGAGATATATCGGCACGCGGATATGCAGGCGTTTCCGTCAAAAGGCGAGGGGTTTAGTTTAGCGCTTGCGGATGCGATGTCGCTTGGGTTACCGGAGATTGGGTTTAAGGATGCGTATAGTGTCAATGAAGTGATTAAAGACGGACATAACGGTTATTTGGTTAAAGATGTGGATGAGTTTGCCAAGAGATTAGGGGAGTTAATGGCAAATAAAGAGCTAAGGATTAGATTAGGCAAGAACGCACACGAAGATATGAAAGCGTATGCGCCGGAGAGGATAATAGCCAAGTGGAATGAATTGTTTGGGGCACTAGTGCCCCCGCACCGCGCGTAGCGGCACTCGCCGTGCAGGCGGCGACGAAGTCGCTCAAAGGCGCGCAAGGCTAAACACAAAATAACCGGGCAGGGTAAGACCTTGCCCGGTTATTTTGTGCGCGCCTTTCTTTTTTTATACTTAAAAAAGTTCCCCACAAGGTTTGCTTGTGTGTAAAGGCACACAAACCTTATGGATAACTTTTCACACAATACCCAATCTCCCCCTCAGACGGGGGAGATGTCACTGGAGGTGACAGAGAGGGTGAAACATATAAATTCATGCAATCAAGTTTCCCACAACACTTGCTTGTGCTAAAAAATGCACGCACGGTTATGGATAACTTTTCACACAATACCCAATCTCCCCCTCAGACGGGGGAGATGTCACCGGAGGTGACAGAGAGGGTGAAACATATAAATTCATGCAATCAAGTTTCCCACAACACACGCCAGTGCTAAAAAAATGTACATACGGTTATGGATAACTATTATCACCCTATATCATTGTCAGAAAGACCTATTCCCCTTTGGAACGCAATACATTTTCCAAACTTAAAAACCGATGACCGAGCTGTTCTAAAAAGGCAAAATCCGGCTGCGGACGAAAAACTTTCGCTTTGATGTAGCGGAAGAAATCTGCCGTTAAATAGGGGTGATTAAGATTCTTTTTCACATACTTCCAGTTGGCGGAAAGCGCTTTCATATAGATTGTCGCTGCCACGTCTTTATCCAAGTCATGATAGTAATCCAACAACATATTGTAGTGCGCAAAGAAACGGTCATTATCCAACTGATTAGTGTTTTTACTTAAATTGTTTGTCTCTTTTGGCACGAGCACCACATTACTGTAAATCTTGATAATTCCGTTGGCAAAGCGTGCCGCACGCAAGGGAATACTCTCATCTTGGATAAATACACGCGTATCCGCACCGCCGGCCTTTTGCAGAACTGTGCGCTTAATGAGCTGTCCCATCCGCGTAAACCGTCCTTTTAAGACTGCACGCATTGCATCTTTTTTATAGGTATAATCAAATTCATCGGGCATCATCACAGAAGCAAGTTCCATCGGCTCTTTACCGGTTTTTTCAAACGTGCCGTAAACAATATCTGCTTTATATTGCCGCGCTAAATTCAGCATTTTTTCGGTGGAGTTAATCGGGAATATATCATCCGAATCAAGCATTCTCACCCATTCACCTTTAGCGAGTTTAATTCCTTGGTTAATGGTAATGGAAATACCGTCATTTTTATCTTTGGCAACAATCGTAACGTTTTTAATTCCCTTGGTTGCCTCACGAATAATCTCCACCGAACGGTCTTTTGAGGTATCATCAACAAAAATAAATTCCGGATTTTTAACACCGGTTTGGTTCAATAACGCTTTCAAAACAGCCGGCAAATAATATTCTTTATTATACACCGTCATTACAAACGAAACGTCAATCTTTTCTTTTTCATCACTCATTAGTCCGTCCCACCAATCAATTAGGTTATCACCAGTATATTAAAAAAAATATATCCCGCAACAAAAAATTAGAATTTTACAGAGCTGATTTCTTCACCGTCTTTGTAAGTGATAAGGCGGATTAGGTTACCGTTTTCATCAAATTCTTTGGCAATCCCGTCCAATTTATCTTTTTTGCGCTGTGCTAAAATTTTCGGCTTTTCTTTGTTATAATATGAATTAGACGCCCCATGACGCTTACCATTTACATATTCGGTATAGTTGGTAAGATAGTGATTCTTGGTATAAAACCGCGCCGGTCCGTTAAGCTTTCCTTTTTGATATGTCATAGAGCTCTTAACCGCACCGGTCGGATAAAGCTCCACAAATACGCCGTTTTTCTTGCCGTTCTTGTAGCTCCCTTTGCGTAAGATATTGCCTTTTTTATCATAGGTGATTTGTCCGCCTTCTAACTTGTCATTATGATAATTACTCACCTCATAAATTGCCCCGTTTTCATAATAACTGATTTGCTTACCGTCAAGCCTTCCTTTACGATATTGCGAGGTCAATAACGGTTTGCCTTTTTCGCTGTATTCTTTGGAAATACCATCGAGTTTGCCGTCCACATATTGCGATTCTTCGAGCAAACGCATTTTTTTGCTATGCTTTTGATAAACTCCTGTAATCGGATGATGATTAGCATCAACTCTTAAACCGTTTTCTTCAATAGATGTATCATCATTATAGAGCGTTGTGAGCTGTCCCACCTGACAGCCGCACAAAAGAGATACCACCACACTTACTAAAATTATTTTTTTCATTATTTCCTACCAAATTACCGAAAAAACATTTAAAAGAAAATATTTAACAATTCGTAAAAAGCAAGATATATTTTATAACAATAGAAAAGCCCTCATAGGCGAGGGCTTTGGATTGAAAATAATTATTGCGCCGGATATCCGACTGCCATCGTAATCACCACTTCCTTATCACCGGTTAACGCCATTTCGGATTTAAGTCCGGCTTGGTCAATCCACGCGCGCACCACACATTGCAGTTTTTCTGAAGCACAGTAAAGTCCGGCATTCTCATACATTGAACCGGCATGCATCGCACCGTATTTTTTATCATCTGTTACAAACAACAAATGCACCGGTGCAATTTTCGCATAATCTTGACCTTGTGCAATCAAAGGACGCAAATCTTTTTTACCTTTTTGATTTAACACATTTTCTTTGGCATCATAAAGATACCACCCGTTAGGTGTCACCACATAAAGCTCCATTTTTTGCTCGTTCATTGCTGTCGGCACCACACGACGATCATCGTCAGAAGAATATCCCCACACACTCCATAAAAGCGTTGAAAGATGCTTACCTGATAGCATTTTATCACTCATTGAGCGACCGGCACGTCGTGCTTTAATGGCATCTAAAACAGGTATACCGCCGGATGTATCAGGCGCTACTAATTTAATATCCTGTGCTTCGGCATTGATTGCTCCAAACATCATCAAAACTCCAATCAAAAATTTTTTCATGACTTGCTCACTTCCTTAAATATGTATTAAAAAACCACAAACAAGGTATAAAGAAAAAATAAAGTTGGCAACTGATTTTTATTTAATCATGTATGTAATTTTTGGATTACCCTTGACTTTTATGCACATAAAAATTACATTAAAGCCTGATGGAGATAAAGTATGGAAATAGAAATTTTACCACCTGATAATAATGATAGAGAAAAACTTTATCAAGCGATGAAAGAAGCCGAAAGACAAGAAACAATCGGTTGCCTGCTTGTCGGGTTATTGATGTTGGTTATGGCTTTTGCCTTCTTGGCGATGTTGCCGGTATTACTGGTAATATTAGGCTATACCATAGCATTTACGGCAATCTATTTGGTTTATAAAATGTGGTTGGAACAACCGCTTTTAAACTTTATCCAAAAACATCATCTCAAAAAGAAGTAGTTTTTTAAGCCAATCCGATATGCGGCAATAAAGTTTTCAGATTGACGCCGCTTGCCGTCATGGCTCTGTTCCAACGTTCGTCTAAAGAAGTGTCAAACATCAGTTCCAAATTGGCAGGAATAATCAGCCATTTATTGTTAAATATTTCCCACTCCAATTCACCCTTAAGCCATACACAATGCCCCATGGCAATAATTTTACGGTTAGGACCGATTCCGTCAATAATCTCTTGCAAAATCCCAAATGAAGTAGAAATAGCAATATCGCCGTGAACTTCGGCATACGGATCACCTTCAAGACCTTCTTCTTTAGGGAACAAAACAAAACCGTGCGCCGGATTTTCAGGACCGCCTTGATATAAGTCTTCATACACATTTTTTAATTCGCTCTTGGTTAAATCATGCGACGGATGACACTCTATGGTTGCCGTGCCGAATAAAAGTTTATTTATCATTATCCCTTTAACGTTTTTCGGAGTGCTTTCGGTTATATATATCACCGAGTGATTATAAAGCGGATTATCCTCTTTACCGATATAGACTAAACACTTGCCCACCAAAGAATTTTCATCGGTGTGTTTTTTCTTAAGTGTTCTTTTAGATGCCGGTTTATCGGCTGTTTTAATTGTCTCTCTCACTATAATTAACCCTCGTTAAAAAAAGTTCTTTTGATAAGCTGTGGCTTAACGTTAATCTTTGGTTGATATTTTTTTATAAATAGCGTATATGCAACACATAAACACATCTTTCTAAAAAATCAATAGCAAAGTGGCGCCGCAACATGAAAAAAATTATTTATCATCTGATACTTTATATAGGATTGTTCTTAGCCGTTTTCAAGCCGATTACCACGCCGCTTGCAGAAACATTGTGGACCGATGACGAGTTTTACAATCGCCTTCAAGAAATCAAAACCGAAGATAAAACATCATCAACACCTGTTGTTGAAGATTCGCTTTCGACCATTAAGCGAATAGAAAATGAAATCGTCAAATTTTTTATGATGCCTTTTATCATAGACAAGGTTTATCCCAAAGATAAAATACAAGGTGATATCAGTGGCGTTTTACGTCTGGCATGGCCAGAGGCTTCTCAGGAAAAATTAGATATGATTGCACCGTTTATGAAAGGATTTGTTTCCGTTAAGCGCCGCTATGATTATGTTGTCAAACGTTTAGAGCAAAAAATTAAAGCATCAAGTTTGTTGCCACCCGAAGCACCGGTTGTAGCCAAAGACGGTGAATATGCCCCGAAATATACCGATAAAAGAAAAGAAACCGGTAACGATGAATATAAGGTCAGTTATAAACCTTATAAATATCTGGAGTATGACGGCGATGAGTTAGGCGAGCCGGTGCGCATGCGGGATAAAAATTATGAACCGATTCCTGAAACTTTATATGATGAGTTGATGTTAGCTCTCTTAAAATTTGATATTATCAAGTTTTATAAAACGCTTGGTAAAATGCAGATTTTTAATGACGGCACACGTGAAAAAATCAATGAACTGGGCGAGGGGGTGCGTTCAAGGATTTTATTGGCAACTAAATACCCCGGTGATTTGGAAACCATTGAGGGCTTAATAGAAATCTATGTGCCGGAAGGTTGGTATATCAGCGGCGATTATCTTAATCCAAATAAAAAGCCGCAATTTTTCTTGAGTGAAGACCGCCAAGAAGATTTGAACATCAAGGGCTATAAGCTCTCTTATCCATTGGCAAACGGGGTTATAAATAATGGCAAAACCGCCCGAATTTTAACCGGAGATATTCGTTTTCCGATAGAAATAAGTCGCCGCGATAAAGAAAAACCGATGCATGTCAGAGGTACTTTTACTTTTGAACTCTGTAAAAAAGGCGGCAAGGATTGTCGTTATGTATCAAGCAAAAATTCGCTATCATTAGATCCTTCAGATAGAGAAGAAGATTCGGTCCATGCCAATTTTGTGCGCAAAGGTTTTTGGGATGTTCCTCCAGAAAAGACTGATGATGCCGAAGTATCAAATGTTTTTTATTCGCCCACCGACGGCAAATTGATTGTTACCTTTAAAACCAATAAGCCGTTCAGCAATGTGGCAGTCATGGCAGAAGATGCCATAGGTTCTGATTTTGTTAATCCGCAATACATAATTGGAGAAAATGAAATTACGGCGACCTTTGAAAGCAATTCTCTTACAAATAATTCCGTAGAGCATATACAGCCGATTGCCATAAGCGCCACATTTGACGATAGAGAAGCATTAAGAAAAGTAATTGAGCCGGAAATATTTGTTCCGCAAAAGCAAGAAAATACCCCCAAATCACCAGATTATTTTTTGGCATTTTTATTCGGATTGTTGATAAATATTATGCCGGCGGCATTATGCTTGTTGCAACGGTTAATGATGTTGTTTAAAGAAAAAGAAAATCGTATTGAGATATTCATTCGTTATGCTTTAGGTGCCGCTTTGGGTTTAGCGTTAATGGGTGCGTATGTTTCCACCCACACATGGTATCTGATGTATGGTGAATTATGGCTCAATCTTGCCGCCGTTATGCTGAGCGTTTCATATTTAAGTGCACTTTTAGGTTATATGAATTTTAATTTGTTCCGCCCCCTCAAAGGGATTTTGCGTCGTGGTTTTTTGATAGGCTTATTCGCTGTTTTATTTACGGCGGCATTTCCGTATTTATTCAAAACCGAAGTTATGGGAAACGCCCCAATCCATGATGATTTGGCCATGCTCAGATATTTCGGAACAATCTGGTTAGGGCTTCTCATTCTACCGTTATTGGCTCTTGTTTTGCATAAATATATCATCGAATTGCCGCTTAAACTGCGTTTTCTTAATGTTCCCTATACAATTTTTTATATTTTAGGCTTGTTATGGATTGTGTGGAACAACCGTGGTATCGGTACGCTGATAGTTATGATAATAGTTGGCATAATCACACTTCTGTTATGGTATATATATCCGTTAGCCATTGAAGAAGCCGTATCACATAAACGTGCCAAAGCCGATAAAGTTGCTTTGTTTATGGTGGTGCAAAAACATTGTGCGATTATCCTTGTAGCGATATTTATCTTTGCATTGATAATCTGTAAATTTGTTTCCGTCAAAACATATAATATTCCGCATCCGGCAGAAACAATATCCTTACTGAAAGAGCGCGTTGAAGCCGGGGATAACATATTGGTAAGTTTTAATGCCGATTGGCAACAGCCGTTAACCGTGCAAAATCGTATAAATGCAAAGAAACTATCAATACACAATATTGAAGTAATATCATATACTTTGCCTACCTATAATTCTGTTGCAGATGAGTGGTTTAAGCTTTATAACAAAGCAACACCGCCATTAAACATATTATTTAGCAAGCGTCACCCCAACGGATTAGTTTTACCTTCTGCCTTAAAAGATGTCAATTGGGCAAAAGCCGTAAGAAATTTTGAATAGTTATTGATAGAAAGGATTTCAAATATGACAACAGCTCTTCAACCACATAGCGGCAATCGTCCGGTAATTGCCATTATCGGAAATCGCAACGCCGGTAAGTCATCATTATTAAATAGACTGATGGATCAAGATGTATCAATTGTTTCTAAAACTCTTGGAACCACAACCGATGCCGTGATGAAAGCCTATGAGCTTATTCCGGCAGGAGCTGTGACGTTTTATGATACGGCAGGTCTTGATGATGAGGGAGATTTAGGTAAAAAGCGTATTGATGCCACCAATAAAATTATTGCGCGTGCCGATGTGGTCGTTTATGTTATCGGTAAATCAGGGCTAAACAACAAGATAGAAAACAAACTTCATGAACTGCACTTAAAAGGTGTTAAAGTTATTCCGGTAGCTAATTTCAGCGATAGCAGAAAAGAAGACAAATATTTGGATGCTGTCTTAAAATTATATAACGGCGTATATGTTTCCGCCAAAACCGGTGCGGGCATTGAAAACTTAAAAAAACGTTTGGCTGATGTTGTTTTATCAATCAATTCCGGAAAAACTATGTTACCGGATTTTATCAAGTGCGGTGATACGATTGTGCTTGTAACACCGATTGATGACGCTGCTCCCAAAGGGCGGATGATTATGCCCGAAGTTCAAGCTTTGCGTGAGGTATTGGATGCAAATGCCACAGCAGTTGTTTGTCAGCCTCAAGAGTTAGCTGCAACATTAAAATCTTTAAGAAAAAATCCGGCATTGGTGATTACCGATTCACAGGCAATAAAGGTTGTATCAGAAATAGTGCCTGAAAAAATTCCGTTAACCACATTTTCGGTGTTAATGGCGCGTGCCAAGTGGAACCTTAATCAGGTTGCCGCCGGTGTGCATACGATAAAGACATTAAACGCTGGAGATAAGGTGTTAATTGCCGAAGGGTGTTCTCATCGCGTTACTTGTCATGACATTGGGCGGACATTAATTCCGTCATTGTTAGAAAAGTGCACCGGTAAAAAGTTTGATTATACTTATGTTACCGGTAATGATTTTCCGGATAAGCTCAGCGCATATAAACTCGTCATACATTGTGGCGGATGTATGCTAAATCAAAAAGAAATCGAACGTCGCTTAAAATTGCTTTCGGAGCAATCGGTTGCCGTGGTCAATTACGGAATGTTGATTTCATTTACCCAAGGCGTATTTGAACGCGTTACCGATCAAATTATATAGGAGAAAATCAATATGGCAAAAATAACATGGAAAGCAGGCACAATAATGGCGCCAATCCCACCGGCACTCATAACCTCCGGTGATATGAAAAAGCATAATGTGATGACCGCCGCATGGACAGGGATAATCTGTTCGGAGCCGGTATTGACATATGTATCAATTCGCCCCTCACGTTATACACATGAACTCATCAGCAAACACAAAGAGTTTGTGATAAACCTTCCGACATGGAAATATGCCGCAGCTGTGGATACGGTCGGTGTTAAGTCCGGTAGGGATATGGATAAATTTGCCTTAACCGGTTTGACGGCCATTAAATCTTCCAAAATCAAAGCGCCCCAAATAGAAGAATGTCCGGTATCATTAGAGTGCAAAGTCATAGAGGTTAAAAGTTTTGGCACGCACGATATGTTTTTAGCAGAAGTTTTAGCGGTAGATGTAGATGAAAAGTATATAGATGAAACCGGCGCTTTAGATTTGGAAAAAGCCGGTCTTTTAGCCTATGCACACGGATTCTATTACACCTTGGGGCGTCAAATCGGTAAGTTCGGTTTTTCGGTTGAAAAAAAGAAAAAAACAAATACCCCTAAAGAAACAATCTTAAAAGCGGACAGCAAGTTTGGTAAAGCCAGAAGAACCGGCAAAATGATAGAAGAAAAAACGCTTGCCGGCGGGGTTGAGGTTGTAGTTAAAAAAGCACGTTTCAAAAAGCCCGAAAAAAAGCCGGAAAAGAAATCTGTCGGGTTTAAAAAAGTTAAAGCGGATAAGTTTAAGCAAAAGGAAAATAAAAAGACCAGTTATGAGCCTTATAGCTTTAAGAAAAAATCAGACGGCAGTTTTAAGAAAAAGACCGGTGCAGGGCGAACCCTGCCGCACCACGCGTAGTGGCACCGTGCGTGCAGCACGCGACCATAAAGTCGCTCATGTGGCGCGCTTAGAGCTGAAAAATTTTTTGTGAAAACAAAAAATTTTTGCGCGCCACTATATACTACCATATTATTCCCCAAAAAAACAAAATATTCTGCTTGCGAAATTTCATAAAGTGTGCTATGGAAAAAATAATTGTAAAGCAAAAGGAGACACGCTGAAGATGAAAAAACAGAAAGTATGTTTGGTAACCAGTGCCGCCGGCAAGGTTGGTCAGCATTTGGTGTCGCATTTGGTCGCCAAAGGCTATAAAGTTTTGGCGTTAGGGGAAGCGCTTGATGTATTCACTCCAGAAGTTTTGCTCAATCGGCAGATTAAAGTGACAACCGCATTACCGATTTCAGCCAGACAATTTATCAAAAATGACGTGCAATTTTGCTTTGGTGATATGAGTGATATTTCATTTTTGGCTTCCATTTTTTCGGCGGCGAGCAAAGGGGATATAGAGATAGAATTCTTATTCCACTTATCAGCCCACCGAGTAATCAAACAAAGTTCTCCTGCCGCTTATCATCCGGATTATGGTGATACGGTAAATTTGTTGGAAGTAGCGCAAGCATATTGGCAAGCGCATAATGATACGTTTAAGGGCTTCTTCTATGCCGGAGAAAAAGGTTTGCGTTCGTCAAAACAAATAGAAAAATTGATAAATAAGATCAAAGAAAAAGATAACTTTCCGGCAGTGATATATTATGCTTCGCCTGTTGCAAATATCGCAAGCGGCTATACGGGAAGAACATCGTTAAATTCTTTATATCGGGTCATAACACCGTTTAAGATGCCCGAAAACGCACCTTTGGCGTGGAAACAGAATGCCGATAACGAACTCGGTTTTATCGCGGGACTGAAATCTGCCGCTGATAAAGTATTGGCAGAAATTGAACAAGGTAAACCTTTGGCCTTAGAAGAATAAAATTTTCAGCTTATCAGATAGCCTTGCCGAATTCTGATGCAAATTTCATCATCGGTGTTAATGGCGTTATACCGCCGGAGATACGTCCGTCATAACGTTCTTCAATCAGCTTATGCACGTTAGAAACAGCAATCTTTGCCGCAGTCACCTCGCTCTTGCAAGGCGTGTAGACATTGTTATCATAGCGATATTTCATATTTTGCTTAATTTTGTAGAGTTGCATATTAAGCGTTGTCACTTCTTGCGGAGTTAACATCCTGTTTTCTTCTTTGATGATAACATCTTTAACCGAAACCTCATGCGGTTTGCGCGAATCATAAAGAAGCGCATTATCTCGGTTTAATACCATCAAATCGACATTTTGAGCATTCTCTTTTTGAAAGGCGTCAATATTTTCAATCATCTTAGGCAACATTTGCACCACGCGCTCAAAGTATTCACTTGAAACAAGCCTCGGATAAAGTTGCTTATTTTGAAAAATAATCTGGTCATAAAGATTAGCACTGCGATAAATGTTACTCAAATAAGCAATGTCTTTATTAACCGCCATATAAACGGCGCAAGGTTTATACCCGTGGCTGATAGCCTTTTGCGCATTGTCCTTAAATTCCACACCGGCACCCATAGAACCGATAGAAAGCACCGAGCGCTGTCCGGCTTTTAATGATAAGTCTAAGATTGTGCGTACATAATCAATCGTTACACCGGCAAATCTTTCGCATTCATCAATATGACCGCCTTTTAAGTGGTCAAACAAATGAGGGAACAAATCACGGTGATTATCTTTATCAATAATATTAAACGGTAAACAATCCTCATCTCTGGAAAATCGTTCAATGAGCTTTTGCGTCATCACCGATTTACCGGCACCCGGATATCCCCAATAAACGGCAAAACGCTTCACCTTAGGGGCAATCGTTTGATTATTGCTCTCTAAAAAAGCCGCAATCGCATTGGTATAGTTTGCGTGTGAGGCATCACGTTCTGTTGCCAAAATATCTTGCACTTCTTGTTCAGTAAAGGGGACGCTGTCTTTTGTTTTTAATCCGTCCAAATAATCCAACAAAATGTCTGTTTGTTCTAAAATATGTTCTTTAATATTAGCCATTATTTATAATTTAATTCCTGTAATTTTTTAATTGTTTCATCCGCAGAGGTATGCAAAATGCCGATTCCCCCCATTTCTTCCCACTTTTCAATGTTGTTTGGCCGGTCATCAATCAAAATATCTTTAGCTTTACCATAGTTTTGCTTATCCTTTGATAGACAACAGATAACCCCGTCAACAATGCCGTAATTGTTTTTAAGCCATTGCTTCTTTTCTCTTTCGGCTTTATCAAAACCATAAACCGGAAGTCCGGTTAAGATTTGGAATCCGTATTTATTGAGATAGTTAACGAGTTTATCGGCATCTTTGAGCTTCGGGAGATTTATCCAATAGTCTTTAGTGTTAATTACAATTTCCCACAGTTCTTCCCGTGGAAGCTTATAAGGCAAAACCCCGTGCTTCTTAAGAAAAGCGCCGTCAAAATCAACCAAAACACCGTCCATATCACAAAAAATCATATCTATTCCTTTCAACAACGCCCATACCATATCAACCGTTGTTAAATATTTAAAGTAACAAAATGTAACAGAATATAACAGGGGATAAGAATCGGTATTGCCAAAAAAATATATGATATGACAAAATTTTATTGACAAATAATTTTTTTTGAAATAAACGTTAAGACCGTGATAAGTAATTTTTAAGTCAAACCAATTAATTTTCAAACAATTATGAAGAGAATGAATTCGTTTGCAGCAGTTGCGATAGCTCTGGCTGCAATGTTAGTAACATCGTGTGGAAACAAGAATGAGAGCAAGCTTCCTGACGGACAGCCCATCGGCGAAGGACTGTTTCTTGTAGAGCAGACCGCTGAAGATGGAACCAAGACCGTTCAGTTGCAAGACAGCACCGGCTACGCCGTAGGCAATGAGTACACAGCAATTGCTGACAGTGGCTCATATCTGGCCGCCCGCAAGGCTGATGGAGCCTTTGATCTCCTGACACCGAAAGGGAACTCATTTGCCGTAGCCTCATCCTTCGACGTGAAGCCATACTACGCCACGACAGAGCCTGCGCCGACCGGCAAGTTCATCAAGACTTTGATCGCTGCCAACAACAACCACCTGGCCTTTGATGCCGCGAGCCACAACAGGCTCATTGCCGTGGAGGGCATTAAGGACAATGTGATCCCGCTGGGTAACGGATACACTTTGTTCCAGATCAAAGGTCTCTGGGGTGTCGCCAAGGCTGATGCCGAAGCTCCAATTGCCGACGGTGCCAAGGAGATTATCGTTGTAACGACCAAGGCCGGCAAGACCTACTACTGGCTCAACACCAAGACCGGTGCCGGTCTGATTGATGAAGCCGGCAAGATTGTAAAGCGACTGAGCCCCGCCCAGATGAAGGCAATGAAGAAGAAAGCTAAGACTCTCTGGAATGAGGACGGTGCTTCTGCTATCTGGGTGAAAGCCATCTAGACGGCACCGCAATCAAATTAAAACCACCTGACTAACAAACTAACTAACTAAACCGAGGCTTCTGTTCCGTGATGGAATGGGAGCCTTTTTTATGCCATAAAGTAAAAAAAGCCAAAAAAGTGCATTGACAAATAAAAATTTTTGTATATATTTGTCCAATATATTTAACCCGAAGAATTAGAGGAAATAATGAGACACCCAATATATACCATTTCAAACAATACATTAAAAAGCGACATAAAAAAGCAAAAGCGTGTAAAAACCGGCACTTTTACTATGTCGAGTTACAGACTGCAAGAACATTTGGAAAAACAATCAGAGCGAATCTTGCAAAGTTTTGCCGAAGGTCACTTAACTTTGGAAAAAAATCAATATAAGCTCTTCGCAAAATATATTAACATTTTTGCCAGAAGTGAAAGTGAAGAATGTTTTAAGCGCTTACAAGGATTGGCGGATTTTGACATTAAAGCCTATTTAGAAGATCAGGATAAGAGTGTATGGGAAAAGATTTTTGGTAAAAAAGAAAAATCCCCTAAAGCCAAAACACCTCGTCAGATGAAAAAGGAAATGAAAAAATATGTAAAAGCTTGCCGCAAAGGTGATGAATTTTCAGCGCATGATATTCGCGAAGATGCAGAAATGTATGTATCATCATTTTTAAGAGATGAGATACCTTTGCCGAGTAAAGACGAAATTTTATTCAAAGAGTATATCCATGTTATTTTATATCCGGTATATGAGGATTCAAATGCTGAGAAAGCCTTAAAAAAATTGAGAGCTCATGATTACAAAGTAGATGAAACTCCTCAAAAATCAAGTTGGTTATCATCACTTAAATTTCCAAAAGTGAAAATGCCGACATTTAGCATGCCAAAAATAAGCATGCCGTCATTTAATATGCCAAAATTCAAATTACCCAAGGTAACAATGCCGTCTTTCTCAATCTCTGAAAAGACCAAAAGAATAGCATCAAGAACCTTGAAAATTGCAGGTCTTGCCGGTGTTTTAACGTTTGGCACAATTTGGGGTGCAAACAAATGTTCCGGAGATGACAAAGATAGCTTGGCTCAAAATAAAACTGAGTTAACAGCAACACCGCAAGACAGCGTTGCAGAAAAAGATACCGCAACATATCATTTTACACCGGTATCTAATATCAAGGAAACAGCAGCCAAAGTTACAACGGAAAATGCAAGAATCAAAGAGTTAGAACAGCATAAACGCCATGCTCGTCTTGATCACCACATTTTCCTCTTAAATAAGCGTATCGGTAAAAAGAAAATGCAGGTAATGTTTGCCACAATCAATAAGAAGGTAACTGACGGTGTATTTTCTTTGCCGGATAGTATCAGTTCAGTAGACTATGCTTATGCTTTAGTAATGTATCGTGCTTATGGTGTTGAATGTTCATTACAAAAAGCAATGAATGCAACCGATAAATTAAGCGCTGAAGAAAATGCCCAAATAATCAAAGATATTTTAGATGCTGGTGATACAGGTTTGGGTGTTAAGAAAAAGGCTGAGCAAATTCGTTTATCACAGCATAAGGGTTCTTTGGAAGAAGGTTATAGTTTATATAACCAGTTATCTCAAAAAGACCAACATCAGCACAATGTTAATTTGAAACAATATCGCCAAGCGAAAAAAATGTTGGAAAAATCTTTAGCGCACTAGAACGCAAACAATCAGATAAAAATATCAGGCAAGGTAAATTCCTGCCTGATATTTTTATGCGCACCTGAAATAATCATGAAGCAAGCCCTACATTATACATGTATAAAAACGAATACTACTTGAAAAATAAAACAAAGAGCGTAAGAATAATATATACAAAATTGAGTAGGGAAGATAATGAAAAACATCATCAATAAAATAAGAAAGCTTTTCGGTTTAAAACCGCAAAGATATTACGGTCACATCATCTCTTTAGGGTATAATTGCGAAGTATCTTTTCAGTTTTTTAAAAAATACCATTTTACCGAAAGCAGTTTGTTTGCGTGGTGTGCCTGTCCGAACATCAACACAATGATAACGTCAATCAATAATTTGGAAACGGTCGGAAGCGGTGAACTAAAACCGGTAAATCCAATGTGGCAGTGTCAAAATACCAAGATTTATTTTCACGGTAAAGGTAGTCCGAAAGAATGGAATAATAATCCCACACAAGAGTTTTTTGATAAGGATTTAGCAGAGTTAAAAAGCCGTTTGGCGCATTTGCGCAATAAATTTATCACCGCAGGTCAAGATGGCAAAACCAATTTATATATCTATAAATGCTCACCCAATGAGGAAATTTTGTCTCATGATACATTAGAGCTGTTGTTTGAAAATTTATATGAGGCAATCCGAAACAAATGTTCTAATCCGTTTGATTTATTGATTATATTAGAAAAAAGAATGTTTCCTAATATAGAACAAGCCTTGGAGAATCCGCATATTTTTGTGCGCCGCGTTAAATTTTTTACTCATCCGGCGCACGTCACCTCAAAACCTTATGATAAAAAGGGGTGGAGTAAAATTTTTAATGAGTTTAAACCTGATTTTAAACTTCCGAAACACAAACATTATAAGTTTGAAGAAGGATAAACCATCAAACAAAACTTGTGGGTTGTTTGATTAAATCCTATACTATTGATAAAAAAGTGATATAGTGACGGCATTATAAGTCGGGGAAATCCTGACTGTAATGCTATTTTTTGTATTAACAATTTGAGAGGAAACACTATGTCAGCACTCAAAAAAATCAGCAAAGTAGGTTTGTATGCTTTGTTGGCAATATGTGCCGTTTTACAAGGTGCGTATGCTTCAGAAATTGATTTGAAAGTCCCGATGTTGGATATTGCAAATTATGATATTGGGGGCATAGCCATCAACGGTGCGGAAATTTTAACTTATGGATTGGGTATCTGCGTTTTAGGTTTGCTTTTTGGTTTGTATGAATTTGTCAAAATCAAAAAGATGCCGGCGCACGAGTCTATGCTCAAGATTTCCAATTTGATTTATGAAACCTGCAAAACCTATATGAAACAGCAGGCGGTTTTATTGTTCATCTTAGAAGCCTTTATTGCCGTTTGCATTTTCTACTATTTCTATTACTTAAACGGCACTCCGTTGCCCAAGGTAATGACAGTATTGGGCTGGTCAATCTTAGGTATTTTGGGTTCATATTTGGTTGCATGGTTCGGTATGAGGATAAACACTTATGCCAATTCGCGCACAGCGTTTTTATCCTTAAAGGCCAACCCATATAACGTGCAGAACTTGCCGTTGCAATCCGGTATGTCTATCGGCGTATTATTGATATGTGTAGAGCTTATCATGATGATTATGATTTTGCTTTATGTAGACAGAGATAGCGCCGGTGCTTGTTTTATCGGTTTTGCCATTGGTGAGTCATTGGGTGCTTCAGCACTTCGTATCTGTGGCGGTATTTTCACCAAGATCGCTGATATCGGTGCAGACTTGATGAAAATTATTTTCAAGATTGATGAAGACGATGCCAGAAACCCTGGTGTTATTGCCGACTGTACCGGAGATAACGCAGGCGATTCGGTAGGCCCGACCGCTGATGGTTTTGAGACCTATGGTGTAACCGGTGTTGCATTGATTTCCTTTATCGTTTTGGCAACCGGTATGTATTATACAGATGCCGGCGAATTAGCTCCGATGGGTAACGGTATCGGTATTCAAGCGCGTTTGATTGTATGGATTTTCACCATGCGCGTTTTGATGATTTTGACTTCATTGATAGCCTATGCCTTAAATAACATCGGGTGCAAAGCAATCTTTGGCAACAAAAAATCATTTAATTTTGAAACCCCGTTAACATCATTAGTATGGATATCCTCCATTATTTCCATTTTGGTAACTTTCGGTGTATCCTATGTGATGATTGGTAACTTAATTCCCGGTTTGTGGTGGAAATTATCGGTAATTATCAGCTGCGGAACATTTGCTGCGGCGATTATTCCGGAATTCACCAAAATCTTTACATCATCAAAATCTCAACACGTTCAAGAGATTGTAAATGCCAGTCGCGAAGCCGGAGCCTCATTAAACATCATTTCCGGTATTATTGCCGGAAACTTCTCCGCTTTTTGGAAAGGTTTGGTAATGGTCGGCTTAATGGCGATTGCATACTTTACCTCAAAAGCAGACTTAGATGTGATTATGGTTTATCCGTCGGTATTTGCCTTTGGTTTGGTTGCGTTTGGTATGCTTGGCATGGGACCGGTAACAATTGCTGTTGACAGTTATGGACCGGTAACCGATAATGCACAATCCGTATTTGAATTGTCTCAAATTGAGCAAATCAAAGGGATCAAAAAAGAGCTTGAAAATGATTATGGTTTCACGCCTGATTTTGAAACCGGCAAACAATTGTTGGAAGAAAACGATTCTGCCGGTAATACCTTTAAGGCAACTGCAAAGCCTGTATTAATCGGTACCGCGGTAATTGGTGCAACCACAATGATCTTCTCTATCATCTTGTTGTTACACTTACAATTAAACCTTTTGGATCCGAATGTATTGTTTGGTTTGATGTTAGGCGGAGCAATTATTTACTGGTTCTCCGGTGCATCTATGCAAGCGGTATCAACCGGTGCATACAGAGCGGTTAATTACATCAAAAAGCACATCAAATTAGATGGCAAAACAGCAGCATCTATTGAGGATTCCAAGAACGTTGTAAGAATTTGCACAATATATGCGCAAAAAGGTATGTTGAATATCTTTATCGTAATCTTCTCGTTTACGATTGCTTTTGCCTGTTTTGATGCCAATTTATTTGCAAGTTATTTAATTTCTATTGCCGTATTCGGTTTATACCAAGCATTATACATGGCAAATGCCGGTGGTGCATGGGATAATGCGAAGAAAGTTGTAGAAGTAGATTTGCATGAAAAAGGTACGGATTTGCACGCAGCTGCGGTTGTGGGCGATACGGTTGGTGATCCGTATAAGGATACATCATCTGTTGCACTAAATCCGATTATCAAATTCACAACATTGTTTGGTTTGCTTGCTGTAGAAATGGCAGAGAGTGCACCGAGAAATGTATCGTTGAGTTTAGGTATTGCATTTATGGTGCTTGGATTGTATTTCGTATGGCGGTCATTTTATCGTATGCGGATTGAATCCACCAAATAGTGTGAGTGCAGGGGAATCCCTGCCGCACCGCGCGTAGCGGCACACGCCGTGTAGGCGGCGACGAAGTCGTAAAAGGCGCGCAAGACAAACATAAATTTTGAGGGCATGGTAAAGACCTTGCCCTCAAAATTTATGCGCGCCTTTTTTGATTTATTTTTGATATTAAAAAAAGTTACCCACAAGACGCGCTTGTGCTATAGTGGCACGCGCGCTTATGGATAACTTTTAATCTTGTTTTTACAGACATGACTACAAAACCGACTTTATATCGATCATAACAATTTGTTAATATCAAACAAATATCCTAAAATAACGTCTGATAATCGTCTTCGGCAACATAAACCGCATAATGTTGCTCTAACTTACTTTTATACTGAAGCCCACGAGTATGATTTTTAGAGTGATATTGCATAGCAGTCTTTTGCCAACTATGCCCGTTATGCTGATATAAATCTCTTAAAAAACGCGCACTGTAAGCCACATTTTGAGCAGGTTCAAACGCATTTTCAATAGAGCTAAAAGCCTTACCGTGATACTTAAGATTAATCTGCATACAGCCGACATCAATATTGTCAATACCTTGCGCCATTAAAGCCTTAACAGCAGAAACCGCTTCCTCTTTGGTATTGTAATAATACCCTTTACCATTGACTTGCATTGCCCAAGGCCAAGAAACCCGACGTTTGAGCTTATCGTCCCACCGTCCGCTTTCAACCGAGGCTATGGTTTGGAGCAAACCTTCTTTTATTTGATATGTTTTCTCAGCTTGAATAGCCGCTTTTGCACACACATCAAAGCTTTCTATATCACGAACGGCTCGCTGCTGCATTAAAACCGGCAAAGTCATTTGTGTCTGGTTGTTAAAAGCACAAACCAAACGACTGGTCTTAAAACTATCCCAAGCACTCATAGGCGCTGATTTAAGATGAATATTGGTAAAAAATTCCTGTTCTTTTGTTATTAGTTGTTGTTGAACAATTAAATTAGCATTGGCTTCATAAGCTCTAGTCGGTGTGGTAATAAGAAAGATTATCACCAACAGGAATACGATGCTTCTTAGCACGATGTCAAAATCCTAAAAACCGCATAAGGGCAAGAGCACATCCCTGTTTTTAAACTTTCAGTACTCACAGACTCAGCCGTCCCTTAGACGGGTAATACCCAATACCCTAAATAGTCATTTTTAGGGCAAACACAAGGGGGATAGATAACATATAAATTTTAAAAGTCCAGTAAAAATTGTGCAAGATTGGTAATAACTTTACTGATATCGTAGCTAACTTGTTGAAAATTATCATTTTTCTTCAAGGCCTTTTCGTCAGCATAAGCCTCACGATTAATTTCTAATTGAAGAGTATGAATTTGCTTTCTGGGCTCACAATAATTAAAAGTAATAAACGCACCGGAATAGGGGCGATTCTTTGCCACATAATATTCACGTTTGCTAAATTCATTTTCCACAAAGAAACTGATTTTATTCGGACAACTCTGCTCAAAGAGATTCCCCAAACAAATATCAATTCTTGGATTTTCCGAGATGATTGAACAAATTTTAGAAGGCATTGAGTGACAATCCAATAATAAGCAGAATCCAAACTTATCAACTGTAGCCTGTGTTAACTTTTTGAGCCTGTTATGATATACATCATAAACCTTTTTAATCCGCTGTTCTACTTCTTTATAAGAAATCGGTCCGGCATAAATCGGCTCACTGTCTGCAGTTATTTTGTGAATAATTCCCAAACCAAAGCGTGAACGTTGTTGGTTTAGCCCCAGTTCATCTTTCGGGTAGTTATAAAACATAGAAGGATCAATTTCAACTTTTGCCCGATTAACATCAATAAAAGCACGCGCGATATTAAGACAAATTGTTGCTACTTCATCGTTTTTGTAAGCCGGTTCCAATAAATCTTTAACAAAAATATCTTCATTTTTACGAAGCGTCATCATATCGGGCTTAACCGCTTTTAAAAACTCTTCAGGAAAGACAGTTCCCGAATGCGGAATAGAGAGAATCAACGGATATTTAATATTCTTAGTATTAAATTCTTCCAAAATATCCAGTTTTTTATAATCTACTGTAAAATCAATATTATTTGCCATGTTTATCTCGTTTTTCAACACCCTTATCACTCATATATACCAACTTATACACAACAAAAGTTAATTTTTTCATAAAAAAAGCTTGCAATATTTAAAAGCCATGCTAAAAGATTAGCCGTTCATGATAATCTCCTTTTGTTATGGCGGTCTGTTAGTTTAAAAGTAGAACGCATCCTTGACATGGATGTAGCAGAGGAGCGTTACCTCTACGGACCACCAATATGAACTCCCCGGTGTTATGCCGGGGTTTTTCTTTTTTCGCCAAATTGCTTGAAAAATAAAATTTCATCGTTAAAATCGCAAAACATAAGGAAATTAAGGTATTTAAGATGTCAAATGCGTTTATAAGAACAGAGATGCTATTAGGAGCAGAGGCCATGGAAAAGCTTTACCATGCACGAGTTGCCGTATTTGGTATCGGTGGAGTCGGTGGCTATGTAGTAGAGGCTTTGGCAAGAGCAGGTATCGGTGCTTTGGACTTGATAGATAACGATACGGTTGCCGAGAGTAACATCAATCGACAGATTATCGCGACGCATAAGACAATCGGGAGATACAAAGTTGATGTGGCAAAGGAACGTGTGGCAGAGATAAATCCCGAATGCAGAGTAAGTGTTTATAAGACTTTTTATCTGCCTAAGAACAGTAATGAGTTTGATTTTAGCCAATATGATTATGTGGCCGATGCCATAGATACGGTTGCGGGAAAAATTGCGCTTGCGGTTGCAGCAGAGGCGGCTGGTGTGCCGATAATTTCAGCGATGGGCGCAGGGAATAAACTAAATTCGACAATGTTTGAGATTGCGGATATTTATAAGACATCGGTATGTCCGTTGGCAAAGGTGATGAGAAAAGAGTTAAAGAAACGCGGAGTGAGAGGATTAAAAGTCGTGTATTCAAAGGAAGAGCCGATAAGGCCGAGCGAGACGGATGAAAAGACCGGTAAAAGACAAACGGCAGGGTCTGTATCATTTGTGCCATCGGTTGTGGGGCTGATAATGGCCGGCGAGATAATCAAGAACATTGGGGCACAAGTGCCCCCGCACCACGCGTAGTGGCGCCGTGCGCGTAGCACACAGCCGTTAGGCTGTTTAAGTCGCGCAAGTTAAAGAAGAATTTTTTGAGAAGCAAAAAATTCTTGCGCGACACACTAAATCGTTTTTTATTCCCCACATTAGAATTGACATGAGATTTTAGAGAGTTTATTATCCGACACGAACCATATTTTTATCGTTATTTTTTTTAATTCAATCATTATGGAAGAAAAAAGACAAGAACAATTGCTCGAAGCATTGCGGAAAGCCTGTCCGCGACACAAGTTTTCGTTATTATCAACGATGCAACGCTCAGGAATGATGTTACTGGTGGTCAAAGGAAAATTTGATAATTTGCATAGTTGGGGATTTAGTAATGGGGCTCAAGTGTGGTGGGATATTATTCGCCCGACAGCTACCAAACTCGGCGTTTTTGGCGAAATCAGAACATTATTTGCACTTTCCGAAACGGAATTTGTGTTGTATACACCGGCATTGGGCATTTGCGACGGTGTATTTGGTGATATGAAAAGGCCTGTCAATTATGAAACATATGGAGATGAAGATCATCGCTACTATGCCGGCAAATGCCAGAATATTGATGATGTAATCACCTATTTACAAAAGAAAAAAAGTATTTTTTAAGAGGGCGCGTCGGGGTATTCCGACGCGTTTTCTTTTTTGGAGCACAATTCTTCTAAATTTTTTATTGGTAGCGAGTAGGGGCTGACCTCCGTTTCACTTGGTCGCACGGGCGCTCATTCGCTAACGCTCACCAGCGTTCTCCGCCCGCCTTTCGCTGGTAGTCGAACCCCCTCTTCGGGGGTTCTCACCCCAAAACTTATTATTACCAATAAAAAAACACCCATAAAGGGTGCTTTTTTATTGGTAGCGAGTAGGGGCTGACCTCCGTTTCACTTGGTCGCACGGGCGCTCATTCGCTATCGCTCACCGGCGTTCTTCCGCCCGCCTTTCGCTTGTAGTCGAACCCCCTCCTTCGGGGGTTCTCACCCCAAAACTTATTATTACCAATAAAAAAACACCCATAAAGGGTGCTTTTTTATTGGTAGCGAGAGAGGGGTTCGAACCCCCGACACAAGGATTATGATTCCTCTGCTCTACCGACTGAGCTATCCCGCCATCTGACGACGAAAAGATATTTACCGATAAAATTTGATAATGTCAATAAGAAAAATAAAAAAAATGTGCAAAAAAGTTTATAACTAAACCCAACCATTCGGTTTGTAGATAAAATTTGCATAAGAGTTGCAATTTTTGTAAACCCAGTTAGCATAGCGCATATGTAATTGAGGACTGATACAATGACTAATTCTAAGAACCTTTTACAATCCAAACGCTTTTGGCCTTTGTTGGCAACGCAGTTTTTAGGCGCCTTAAATGATAATCTGTTCAAAAATGCACTGTTAACTATGGTCGCCCTCAAGATGACCGCTCAAGCAGATATCCTTTCCAATATAATTGCCGGTCTGTTCATTTTGCCTTTTTTCTTATTCTCGGCAACCGCCGGTGAAGTGGCTGATAAATATGATCGCCATAAAGTCGTAAGATTACTGAAAATTACCGAATTGGCTTTAATGATTTTGGTATATATGGTGTATGTCAATAACAGCATAACCGGTTTAATATTTTTATTAGCCGTTATGGGCGCACAATCCGCTTTTTTCGGACCGATAAAATATTCATTGTTACCGCAGTTGTTAAAACCGGAAGAATTAGTCGGCGGTAACGCTTATGTAGAAGCCACAACTTATATGGCAATTTTGTTGGGATTAGTTTTAGGCACAATGTTGCCGACATCTTTGGCTATTGCTGTATTGATATGCTTTGCAGCAATGGGGGTATGGGCGGCATACCAAATCCCTGAGGCCCCCGCGCCACGCCCTGATGCGGTAATTTCTAAAAATCCGTGGCGCGCCGTTAGCCAGATTATGCGCTTAATCAAGCGTAATCCGATTTTATTCACCTCAATTTTAGGCGCATCTTGGTTTTGGACCGTTGGCGCATTAGTTGTTGTGCAGATATATCCTTTGGCAAGTCAGATACTAAATGTATCCACTTCGGTCATTACATTTTTCTTAATTGTTTTTTCTTTAGGCGTTGCATTCGGATCACTTACCTGCGGCAAATTGTTAAAAGGCTTGGTTCACGCCACTTATGTGCCGATAAGCGCCTTAGGTATGGGTATCGGCTTATATATGTTATATACCCTAACCAAAGATTATACCACACCGGTAGAAACAGCAACCTTCGCCGAATTTTGGTCTATGCCGAACGCCTTTGATATCAGTTTCAGCTTGTTTATCTTAGCTTTTTCCGGCGGTTTATACATCGTTCCGTTAAATGCCATGATGCAAGCTCATGCGCCAAAGGCATATACAGCCTCGGTTATCGCCGGTAATAACATCTTAAATGCATTAGGTATGGTTGTTGCTTCTCTCTTTGCCGTAATCTGCTTGAGCATGGGCTTTGACGTGCCTGATTTATTCTTCTTTGCCGCAATTGCCAACTTGGCTGCCTTTTTCTATATTTGTTTGTTATTGCCGGATGCCTTGTTGCGTTCCATATTGCAAGCCATCTTAAAGGGATTATACCGTGTTGAAATCAGAGGACTTGAGAATTTCAAAAAATCAGGCAGAAGATGTTTGCTTATAGCCAATCATACTTCTTTGTTAGACGGCTTGCTGATTGCAAGCTTCATGCCGGAGAGAGTTATGTTTGCCTTAAACACGGAATGGACAAAGAAATGGTATATCAAGCTCTTTTCGCGCTTGGTGCATTTTTATCCCATTGATCCGTCAGAACCGATATCTATCCGTTCCATGATTGAAGAGATAAAGAAGAACCGTAAATTGATGATTTTTCCTGAAGGTCGTATCACTGTAACCGGTGGTTTGATGAAGGTGTATGAGGGGGCAGGGGTTATTGCCGAAAAGTCAGACGCTCTGATTTTGCCGATTCGTATTAACGGTGCGCAATACAGTAAGTTTTCATACTTAAATCGAGCAGTTAAAACCCGCTTTTTCCCGAAAATTTATATGGATATCTTAGAGCCGGTTAAGTTAAGCTCGGAAGACGAATTAAAAGGTCGTGAACACCGTGGTGCGGTTTCAAGAGAATTATACGATTTGATGACCGAAATGATGTATAAGACATCAGACATCAAAGAAAATCTCTTCAATTCTTTATTAAATGCCGGTGAGCTTCACGGTTGGTCACATAAAATCGTTGAAGATATTAAAAGAAAACCGCTAACATACAAGAGTTTGGTGCAAAAATCATATATCTTAGGCACATGTTATAAAGAGGCATTTAAAAATGAAACTTATCTGGGTTTAATGTTGCCGAATGCCGCAGTAAGCGTGGTAAGCTTTTATGCCTTGCAAAGTATAGATAAGATTCCGGTAATGATAAACTATTCTTTAGGTGCAGCGCAAATCGTATCTTCGGTAAACACCATAGATTTGAAAGTAGTTATTACTTCGCGTAAATTTATTGAACAGGGGCGTTTAGAGGAAATAGAACAAGCCCTTATCAAGAACGGCACTCAATTGGTATATTTGGAAGATTTTGCAAAAGAAGTTTCATTCATAACCAAGTTAAAAGGATGTGTCAGATATTTATTGCACGTATTGCCTAAAAACGATGCCGAACAAACAGCCGTTGTATTGTTTACATCAGGCTCCGAAGGTTTGCCGAAGGCGGTATTGTTAAGCCATAAGAATTTGCAGGCAAATCGGTATCAGCTGTCGGCAATTTTGGCTTTCAATCAATCTGATATATTCTTCAATGCGCTTCCGATGTTCCACTCGTTCGGATTGTTGGTCGGCACGATATTGACGATTTTATCCGGTGTTAAAACATTTTTCTATCCGTCACCGTTGCACTACAGAATTGTGCCTGAGTTGGCCTATGATACCAATGCGACGATTATTTGTGGAACGGATACGTTTTTCTACGGTTATGGCAGAATGGCAAATCCGTATGACTTTTTCAATTTGAAATATGCGATTGTCGGCGGCGAGAAATTAAAAGAAAGAACGTATCAGCTCTGGCAAGAAAAATTCGGTGTTCGAATTTTAGAGGGATATGGTGCAACCGAAACCTCACCGGTGATTGCTTTGAATACCCCAATGAATATGAAGCGCGGAAGCGTTGGGAGATTATTACCAAAGATAGAATACAAGTTAGAAAAAGTTCCCGGAATTGAAGAAGGCGGTAAACTGTTGGTTGCCGGTGACAATGTGATGCAAGGATACGTCAAGGCAGATCAGGTCGGTGTATTACAACCCTTAAAGAGTAAGTGGTATGATACCGGAGATATTGTGGATATTGATGAGGACGGATTTATCACGATTAAAGGTCGCGCCAAACGCTTTGCCAAGATTGGCGGTGAAATGGTATCTTTATCAGCTGTTGAGGGCGCCTTAGATAAATTATACAGCGGTGCGTTACAAGGTGTGATAGCCGTTCCTGATGAGAAAAAAGGCGAACAGATTATTCTGATAACCGACAGAGAAAATGTCGATATGCAAGAGATAAAGAAATTCTTTAAGGAAATGGGGTATAGTGAGCTGTGGATACCAAAGCGGGTTGAATACATGGCAAAACCGCCGGTTATGGGCAGCGGTAAGTTTGATTACAGAAAAGCGATGGAGATATTGGGTGTTTAACACCCTGCCACCACGGCATGAGTGGTGCCCGCCGCACAGGCGGCGACGAAGTCGCTAAAGGCGCGCAAGGAAAACATAAAATTATGGGGTAGGGCGAAGTCTTGCCCCATAATTTTATGCGCGCCTTCTTGTTTATTATATTTTTCTTACTACCTAAATCAAAGTTACCCACAAGGTTTGTTTGTGTGCATGAGTCACACAAACCTTATGGATAACTTTTTTAATAACCCAACAACATGATACCAAATATTATACCAAATATTTTTTTGGGGATATTAAAAGAGATACATTTATTGTTAAAAAAACCAATGCTATATCAAAAAAGAGGAAATCCGAAACAGTAAGATAAGGAACAAGATGGATACCAGACAGTTTGAACCGATAGTAGAGATGAAAAACGTGGGCTTGGCGTATGGAAATAATGCGCCGGTGTTACATGATATAGACTTTGCTTTTCGCCGCGGCTCCATACATTTTTTAACCGGCAAGAGCGGTGCCGGCAAAACGTCACTGTTGTCCATGATGTATTTGGCACAGCGCCCGACCGAAGGAACATTAAAAGTTTTCGGCAACAATGTATCTATGACCAACCGTGACACATTGTCCTTTTTACGCCGCAGAATTGGCGTTGTGTTCCAAGATTTTAGGCTGATCGAGCATTTAAGTGTATTTGACAACGTCGCACTACCTTTGCGTTTAAGAGGTATGAAAGAAAAAGAAATCCGTCACCGAGTGATAGAGTTGTTGGCATGGGTGGAACTTTCGGATAATATGTATGTCAAGAGCTCGGATATATCAGGCGGTGAAAAACAACGCGCCGCAATTGCCCGTGCGGTGATTAACCGTCCGGAGCTGTTGCTGGCTGATGAACCGACCGGTAACGTAGATAGCGAAATCGCTCAAAAGCTGATGAAATTATTTGCCGAGCTCAATCGTTTAGGAACAACGGTGGTGATTGCCACACACTCCAACGGCTTAATGGAGAGATACAATTATCCGCGGCTCATTTTGGAAAACGGCGGTTTAAGATATGCAAAATAAAGAGGGAAATATGGCAGAAATTGAAATCACACAAGTTCCTGAAAGATTGGCAGGTAAACCCAAAGCCGACAAAGCGCGGATGAAAAAATTAGTTAAGCAAAAAGCCCCTCTGGAAAAGACTTCTACTCTCCCGATAAATGAGGGATATTCTAAGACTTTTTTACGTGTGATTATTATCGTCTCGGTCTTTCTGTTTGCCATAACACTTGCCGGTGCATTGGGGATAAACACCATGTTTGAAAACACCAAAAAACAGGTGATAAACAATTTCACGGTGCAGATGTTGCCTTTGCCGGAATATGAAGAGAGTCGCAAAGATTTATTAAAAGTAGTCAGCTTTTTGGAGCGCTATCCTGATGTAACCGAAGTTTCGGTATTGTCTAATAACGAATTGCATGCTCTGTTAGAGCCGTGGCTCGGCAATAATGTGGATATAGAGCTGTTACCGATTCCCAAGCTGATTGACGTCAAAATAGAGCGCAGTGCAAATTTTGATTATAAAGAATTGATGGTTAAATTGTCCGAAATCTCGCCTCAAGCTTCAATTAACGACCATAATTTGTGGTTGGCGCGGTTATTAAGATTTATCAATTCACTCCAAATGTTGGCGATAACAGTGTTGATAATGGTAGCATGTGCTTGTATTGCGGCAATCATATATGCGGTAAAGACCGGATTAAATATTCATCGGGAAATTGTGGAGATACTACATATTATGGGTGCAACCGATGAATATATCGCCATGAATTATGTTAAGCAAATCTCATTGATGTCATTCGGTGCTGGTATTATCGGTGTTATCATTGCGACGCCGGCGATTATGCTGGTTGGTGATATGGCAAAAGAAATAGAAGCAGGGATCTTTAATGCCGTCACCTTTGGGGTAGAAAATTGGTTAGCTGTGTTGGTGTTGCCGTTTGTGTTCGCCATATTTACAGCATTTACATCTTATGTAACGGTAATTCGCACATTAAGGAAAATGGTCTAAGGATAAGTTATGTATAACAAAAAATTGATAGCCGTATACATCATTTTATGCTTGGCATTGCTTTGGCTTTTAGGCTTCATATACTTTTGTCGGGAAATATACGCTTATACCAAACAAAAAATAGAACCGAGCCATAAACCGGCCGGAATAGCGGTATTAACCGGCGGCAGACATCGCATTACCAAAGGTTTGGAAATGCTTGAAATAGGTAAAGGGAAGAGATTGCTTATTTCCGGTGTGCAAAAAGGCGTCAGATTAGATGAAATTGCCAATCGTGAAAATGTACACATATATGATGATATGCCCATAGATTTAGGTTATGAGGCAACCACCACGGTAGGCAACGCCAAAGAGATAAAAAACTGGGCAGATAAATATAAATTTGATGTCATTTATGCCGTGACTTCATTTTATCATATTCCGCGTAGCCGCTTGGAATTAAAAAAGATAATGCCCGAAAAGGATATCAGATTTGTAGCAGTTAATTCGGAATATATCTCTCCGAAATGGTGGAAAAATTTTGGCAGTTTTAAGTTTTTGGCGGCAGAATATTGCAAGTTTTTGCTCGTCAGGTTACAATATTTAGGATGATAAAGCAAAGGAACAAGATATGAAACAAACAGGACTTTTTTTGCGCTCATTGATAGCAAATTGTTATTTTTATCCTATGGTGGCATTGGGTTTATTGATCAGTATTCCGGTAGGACTGTTTTCCCAAAAAGCAATGATCAAAATCTGGGATGACTGTTGGCATCCGTTTATATGGAAAACCATGTTAAAGCTCTGCGGCATAACCATCGAAGTCCGCGGCAAAGAATATATCAAAGACGGCTATATTTTTGCCAGTAAACATGAATCGGCGTTTGAAACATTTGCTTATACCGCTATTATCAAAAACTCCGTCTTTGTCTTAAAAAAAGAATTAACCTATGTTCCTCTGTTTGGCTGGGGACAAGCTCTTTATGGCATGATACCGGTAGACAGAGGCGCCGGCGCCAAAGCCATGAAAGGGATGTTAAGAGAAGCACAGAAACGTATCAAAGACGGCAGAAGATTGATTATCTTCCCTGAAGGCACGCGTTGCAAACATCGTCAGGTAAAAGGCTATAAATCAGGTATCGTCTTTTTAGCAGAGGGAATGAATATGGAAGTTGTGCCTGTGGCATTAAACACAGATTTACATTGGTCAAAAGCATCATTTTTGCGTCGCCCCGGCAAGGTGATATTTGAGTTTATGCCGCCAATGAATGTCAAAGACTATGCCGGCAAAAAGGAATTTATGGCCGCATTAGAGGAAAAGATAGAAAGCAAATGCGCCGAACTGGGATAAATCAATCAACCCCACAAAAATTGCCTTTCGGCATATACATTCACTTTCCGTATTGCCGAAGCCGTTGCCCGTATTGCGATTTTTTCAAACATCTTAAACCCAAAGAGTTCGACGAAGAAACTTGGGCAACGCGAGTTATAGAAGATAGCAAACATTTTGCTGACATTTGTAAAGATAAGACCGTGCAGTCCGTTTATTTTGGTGGGGGCACGCCGTCCATTTTAAGCCCCAAAACCATAGAAAAAATCTTAAACGAACTAGCCAAAATCTACCAAATTAAAAACAATACTGAAATAACTTTAGAAGCAAACCCAAACACTTATGAAAAAGAACGCTTTTTAAACTTTAAAAAATCGGGTATCAACCGCTTGTCATTGGGGGTGCAGGCATTAAACAAAGCTGACTTAAAGTTTTTAGGTCGCACGCATAGTTTAGAAGAAGCTCTCAATGCTATGGAAATCGGTGTAAAAACTTTTGATAAGTTCACGATTGACCTGATTTATGCGCGCCCTGAGCAAACTTGGGATAGCTGGCAAAAAGAAATAGATTTGGCACTCTCTTTTGGCTTAAAACATATCTCGCTTTATGAGTTGAGCATAGAAGAAGGCACTCCGTTTTATAAAAAGGGGATAAAGCCGATGGCAGAAGAGCCTGCCGCATTAATGTATGAAAATACCGTTTCCTATTTGCAATCAAAAAGCTTAGAACGCTATGAGGTTTCCAATTTTGCGTCGGATAGTAAAAATCAAAGCCACCACAACCTGATTTATTGGCAAGGGGGAGATTATTTAGGCTTGGGTGAGGGCGCTCATGGCCGACTTCATATCAAAGACACTATTTTTGCCACAATAGACGGTAATTTTGCCGAAAAAATAACTCCGGAAGAACGTGCTGAAGAATTAACAATAATGGGGCTCAGATTAAAAGAAGGAATAAAAGAAGAACGGTTTAAAAACGATTGCGGACTAAATTTTTCTCAATTTTTTAATATTTTGTCTATAAAAACACTTGCAGAATTAAATTTATTGTGTTATAGTGGCGACGAAATACGGTTAACAGAGAAAGGATTTCTTGTTTTAGACAAGGTAATTACTGAATTGTTAACCACAAGACCGTAACCAGATAACAGGAGAATAAAAAATGCGTTTTAGTCCGCGGATGATTTTAGCGGTAGCAACAACGATGATATTGAGTGGGTGTTGCAGCACTTGCCAAGAAAGCAACAGAGAATATGTTGATACCCCGACATATGTCGAAAATGACTATGAACCGGCAAGAGGAAGAGTTTTCCATGTAGCAAGTTTTGATATTGCCGAAGGTGAGGCAATGACAGAAGTTTTTGACGAGTTTGAAGAGCCGATGCATGCCCCGTATTATAATAACAACGTGGTTAAATGGACATATTATGTGGATTATGACGGAAGTGTCGATGACGGACGGATTGTAAGATATTGCGAGTTAGATAATTATCCGCCACATAGTTTGTGCAAAATGACGGTTGAATTTTATAAGACTTATGTAACCAACGCGTATTCAACTTGTCGTTAATCTAAATGTCTAAACGATAAAGTTTTAGGGGCAGGGGGAAATCTTGCCCTTAAAATTTATGTTGCAAAAAAGGATTCTACTTTTTATAATGCCGACAATGCGTTATTTATTTCTTACGGAGTTTTAGTTATGTCTGAAGATAAGGCAATAATTCAGTCACGTGGCAGAAAGGACATGCTTTGGGCAATCGTTGTCATTGTTGCCGCTCTCGGTGGTGTGTATGAGTATCAGCAAATAACGACACCTTTAGACGAAGCGATTATCTTTTTATCACCTACAACAAAGGACACTTCAGTAAAAGCACCGGAGAATATAGAGCCACAACCTGTGCCGAACGAAAATAAAGAGAATAAAAATCAAGAAAACAAAGACAAACAAGCTCTTAAAGAACTCTTAAATTATATGGATGAAATCAATGCCAAAGCAAATCAGCTCATATCTTATGAAGGGAACGCTCTTTCTCATATCAAGGGATTGCCAACGGTTAAAGAAGCAATTAAGCCGGACACCCACATCTTTGAAGACGGTAAAATTGAGATATATGATAGCCAAAAAGGAGTTGTTGATGTGGTGGATACAAAAGCACCCGGAGACGACGCTAAGCTTAAGCAAAATGTGGCTGAAGAAACAAAAGCAGAAAATACGTCCGACGAAACAACGCAAATGAGCGCGCAAGAACAAGCTGAAGCAATAGCTCATCAGCAAGTTCAACAACAGGTAGCAATGGATTTGCAAAAAGTTGCTGAAGATGGCGAAGAAGCACCGGTTGTATTGTTGCCGGGAATGGGTGTTCCTGCGGTTACAAATAGTGATGAAGAAGCAGAAGAAACGATAGATTTAAATGAAACAACAGATGAAATAGTGACCGATGCAGAAAAGATTAACCGAGCCATGCAACAAGTCGAAATGCTAAATATTGAGGGGCTTGTTCCGCAAGCAGAAGCACCTGTTCAAACAGAGTCGGCAAAATTGCCGCAAACCGATGCCGAAGTGCGGATTTTAGGAGATGACGGTGCGGATGGCGGTGTTATCAATATGTTAAATCAGATTACGCGTCAATAATCAAAGATAAGATTTAATCGGTTGTTTTGGCGGTTTAAATACGGAATTTGTGAAAAAAATCGTAAAACTTTAAAAAGAAGTGTTGACTTATTATTTTTTTATCTATATAAACGCACTTATTCTACCGTGGTCCCATCGTCTAATGGTTAGGACATCGCCCTTTCACGGCGGTAATATGGGTTCAAATCCCGTTGGGATCACCAATAAAAAAAGCCCCTTAACGGGGCCTTTTTTATTGGTGATGCGAAGTCACCTTAATGAGCAAGCGGATGCGACAGCACCGCACAGCGAATTTAGATGACGAGTGACCGACGCGCTGTTAGCGAGCAATTTTATTGCGAGCTTACGAAGCTAGACCACCAATATCTAAAAAAAAGCCCCTTAACGGGGCCTTTTTTATTGGTGATGCGAAGTCACCTTAATGAGCAAGCGGAGGCGACAGCGCCGCACAGCGAATTTAGATGACGAGTGACCGACGCGCTGTTAGCGAGCAATTTTATTGCGAGCTTACGAAGCTAGACCACCGTAGCCTATGCACGCCCGTGCGCCCGAAAGAGCATAAGAAAAGTATAGCGTGAGTTGACAAAAAAGCACAGACAGAAGGAAAAACATAAAACAGTGCACATCATGGTGCATTATCATCCGATATCGGTTGACTTTTGTCAGAAGACTTATAATCTTTGAACAATTATTAAACTTTTAAAGGGCGTATCCGATGAAGAAATTATTTGCTGTTTTGTATCTTTTTTCTCTCTTTTTTGCAACTTCATGCTTAGCAACAGAAAACTCTTATTTAACTTATGATGAGATTCCGACCGGAGCAAAGTTTTTGCCCTTACCGCCCAAGCCCGGTGATGCAGCGTTTTATAATGATTGGATGCGCTATGAATGGGGCAAAACCATGCGCAATACCGAACGCGGTCAACTGGCCAAAGAAGATGCCGTCTATACCTTGGATTATTTGCTTAAAATTTTTTCAGAGCCACTGGGGGTAATA
>Ga0247610_10000089_pt1 | contig 147873 bp, 131 predicted proteins | sample 174DNAGHGhighgp2_FD_193483 | JGI IMG/M metagenome (GOLD analysis project Ga0247610, IMG submission 193483) | Sheep rumen microbial communities from Palmerston North, Manawatu-Wanganui, New Zealand - 1742 DNA GHGhigh gp2 | ecosystem: Host-associated > Mammals > Digestive system > Stomach >... | reverse complement strand
GCTCCGGTTAGATCACTTGTTTCGTACTCATGGAGGATTGCTAATCGATCTGCAATCGTAAACTTTTTTAATCTTTTGTCCATAACGACACCTTTTTTAGTGTCAACATATTTCAGGACAAGACAACTTGTTGGTTATATCAAAATAATTCGCATTTGCAGGAACAGGAATAGGATGTTTGCCGTCATCTATAGGAATTTGCAATGGACTTCCCCTCCAACCCCATTGTGCTCTATAGGCATCTACTTCTTTTTCCACATCATAATTCTGTTTTTGATTATTGTTATCATATGATATCTCTCCTCGTGCAGTTTGACCTCCATGTCTTACTTCGTGAGCTACTGTTTCATCCAATGTCTCCAAGTTGGAGTACATAGTAATTATTTGGTGTCCATCTTCTTCTTTACTTGTAGTTCCTGGTTTATTTTTATCTAACTCGAAACGATATTCATTTTTTCCGTCATTCCGCATATCTTGTATATCTTTCCATGTAGAGTACAACTCTCTCATTTGATTGTTATTTCCTAATGCTGCATATATTTTCTTTGTAAACAGTTCGGCTTCTATTTTTTGTGCTGTTTCTTCATTGGTATCGTCAAAATACCTCCCATCCGGATCAACAAACTTTATAGGGTTCCACCCACAATACGCATAAGGTGAAATTTGTGGATATTTGTCAGCCCACGGATCCACCGACAACCACGTTCCCGCTTGCCAATAGAATCGTGCTCCAAAGTAATCATAACCTGTTTCTTCATCTCGTTCCTTGCCTGTGAACTTATACCGCTCGTCATAGCCATAGGGAACTTGGTTGTCGATGAGTTCTCCATAAGGTGCGTAGTGGATATATTGGATAGGAGCACCGGTATAGTCCGTTATCCAATTGGCAGAACCGAGGTGGTCTGAATGTCTATAAAAAACATCATTTTCCGCATCGTGTATATCACAATTACCATCTATTACGGCATACTGTATATCCGGGTCACATTTCAATTCTATTTGCTGCAAACGACGCATGGGACATAGGTACTGCAAATCATTATAAAAGATATCATGTATATCCACATTCTGTGTTAACTGAGGCATCTCTTCTTCCGGATACTCATAAGGATATGCATTCTTATAGATATCCAGAGTATTAAACAAATATTCCTCATGATGTGTTTCCGTATTGCTTATGACATCCGGCGACATTGCACACAATCCTCCGCCCCCGATAGAGCTTGCCAGACGCTCACCATTCATGTAATAATGTTTGGTGTACTCTTTGGGAGTTATGGTCATAAACGAATTAGGATAAAGCACCGTATTGTCAAAAAGCACGGAAGCATTCTTTCTATTTTGACACATATACATACATATTAATCTCTACTATATCAGTATTATTGCAAAAATCGTTTAATAGTTGATTGATATCTTTTGAGGCAATTTCAAATATTGCGGAATCATTACTATCCAAATCACATATAAAAGTTATTGTACCGTCATTGTGGCGGTATTTAAACAAAATCATCTCTGCTCTGTTGTCTTCTAATGCTCCCTCTGCGACCAGTATAGCACTAATTTTTTGTTGTATCTGCAAATATAACTGACTCAATGAATCGCTATATTCCCATATAATATTTCCATCTTGATCAAAGGCACACAACGAATAACATCTTTTAAAATCAGCTATATTCATTTTGTTTAATTTGCAATCGTTGCATATATCATCTACAAATATCAGATTCTGCCGTTCTTTAAAATCAGTAAAGATACAATTCTTTTCGATAATAGTAATTTGACAATTGTTCTTTCTTTTTTTTATTTTCATATACGACTGAAACCAAGTTGCATTCGTTTTGTCTTTATACGTCAAGTCATTCCAAAAGTGTGCAACATAGTTCTCTGCAAAAGCAATAAATGATTCTTTTGAATCAGGATAATGCCAGTAATAACGTTTGTACTCACCCAATGCACTAGTCACATCGAAAGCATACTCTCGCCTAGTATGGTTTTTGTCTGCTTTAGAAGCAAGAGTGCTAGGGCAACATAGTAATAATATAATACAAAGGCTAATGAGGGTAAAATTGTCTTTGATATTTTTGTAAAAATTCTTGTGCATTTTTTTTGTCAAATTTTATTTGTCACGGAATTCCATCACTTGTTCTTTCGTTGGAGAAGGATGGTTAGTATGTTACGCTGTGCATTTGACATGGCTACAATTGATCTACCAGCCATTCGGATGCACTAACTACGCGTATCTTCTTGCCGTTATGTTCGATGGTTCCTGTTTCACCATACATCACTATCAGCGTTAAGTTGTCGCAATGAGTTAATGCCGAACCACGTGTTAAGCCTTCAACTTCACGTTTGAAAAGTTTCTCGGATGGATTGCTGAAATCATACGTCACTTGAATCAGTTCTTTCACATGACTGCGCTCTACAACCACAAAATCCACTTCAAACTCATTCTCTTTGCGTAAGTAATAAACTTGTTGGTACTCGCTATGAATACGGCGAGCGACTTCTAATGCAATTACATTCTCCAGACGCAAGCCGTAACTCTCTGTCAGAAGCGCATTATCATGTTCGTCAATAAAAGCAGGGTCAATAGCATAAGACTTGCGTGCCATTGTCTTCTCCTTGCTCTTTAACGAGAATTTCGGCAGGATATACAGCAGATAGGCATTTTGCAAATACTCAATGTAGTTCTTTGTTGTGTGTACAGATTTAATACCTAACTCTTCTGTCACATCATTGTACGATTTCTCTTGACAGAACCAATCGAGCATCTTGTTCGCTAATTCAGATAGCGTCTTCTTATGCTTTATCTTGTAGCGTTTGCAGATATCCTTTTCAATGATGGCTTTGAGCAGCGATTGTAGGTAATCGTGACGGTTGATTTCCGGCAAAGTTGTTAGTTCGGGGAAGCCACCTTCCATGATATATTGCACCAGAGCGTGTTGTCGCAATCCGATAGCTTTGACGCTGCCTGAATGCATATCAACGTTATTCATGCGACATACCTCTGCAAATGAGAATGGGAACAACTCAATCTTATGATAACGACCTGTTAAGTGCGTAGCTAATTCTCCACTAAGGAGATTGGCGTTACTACCGGTAATGATCAAACGCATCTTTTGACGCAGGAGACGATTGACAAACAATGGCCAATCTTTGACGTTCTGAACTTCATCTAAGAACAAGTGTGTAAAATCGCCATATATCTCATACAGCATCTGCAGCACATCGTCGAGGTCATCTGTTTTGGCTTTCCTCAATCGCTCATCATCAAAGTTTACGTATGCAAAATTAACGCCTTTTTCGATAAGAACCTTTTGGCAAAGAGTGGACTTTCCGCTGCGTCGCACGCCAATCACCACTTGAGCCAGATTACTATCCAATTGCAATTCTTGTTCTTCTTGGCGGGTACACAATGAGGCTACATCCAATTGCTTCAACTCTTCACGTTGTGACTCTAAGATGCGTTTTAAGTTTCTCATAACTTATACTCTTGTTATTTGACGCTGCAAAGGTACTACTTCTTTTTGATATATGCAAATTTTTCTGCAAAAAATCTCTCTAAACTGCATAAAATCGTTAAAAATGCATTTTCTAAACTGCACAAAATCGGAATTTTGCAAGTTCTAAACTGCACAAAAACGAGCTATTCAGGATTTCTGGCGGCGGTGAGGATAAACTCAAGAGAATCGGTACAACTTTTTTCTTAAATATGCAAACAAAACGTCAAAATTTGCAAAAAAAATCTTATTAAACTATCTTATTTTGCAAATTTCTACTATCTTAACCGTCTTATTTTGCAAATTACTCACTTATTTGACGCTGCAAAGGTAGTGAAAATTTCTGAAATATGCAAATATTATTGCTCTTTTTCACTCATATGGCACAAGTTTGTTCTTCGTCACGTTCCTTGCCGGTAAACTTATATCGCTCATCGTAGCCTGTTGCTTGCTGATTAGCAAGCAGTTGTCTGTACGGCAGGTAGTAAAATCAAAGATCACTTGTTATGTACCATAAAATGCTTATAGTAGTTTACTCAGTTCCTCTGCTGATGGTAAGATGTTTTTGTATGCCTCAGGCAACTCGCTGCTGCTATGATACGTGGCAACCCCCATTGGCTTGGTCATATCGCGAAAAGAAAACTCTACTTTCTTTTCGTTCATGGATCGGCAAAGAATGATACCTATACTCGGATTCTCGTCCGGCATTTTGACATATTCATCCAAAGCGGACAAATAATAATTCATCTTTCCTGCGTATTCCGGTTTGAACTTGCCACTTTTGAGTTCTACGGCTACCAAGGAGCGCAAACGACGATTGAAGAACAGCAAATCAATAAAACTCTCTTCTCCGTCCACAATTAAGCGGTATTGATTGCCCATAAAACAGAAGTCCCCTCCGAGCGCCATTATAAAGTCCTTAATATTCTTCACTATCTGCAGCTCCACATCTTTTTCATCCACAAAATCAGGATCTGGTATCGTTAAGAAATCCAATACCACATCTTCGCGGAACACTTGTAATGCTTTGTCACGCAGACGGCTATCAGAAATGGCTATTGGGAAATTATTAGGAGCTGCTTCTTTATGAAATACATCTGCTTTGAGATTCGCAATCAGCTTGTCTTTTGTCCAAAACTGCGTAGCACATTGCCGGATATAAAAGAGACGTTCTTCTATAGTGGAAGTCTTTGTCAGAATCTCATAATGATGAATAAAAGGAACCGCTAAGAATTGTTGTAATTGTTCTTGTGTAAATTCGTCCACCGTCAGTGGCCGAATTATAATGTGCTGCTTATCAAACGGTATAATGGCTGTATTTAAATCGTCCGCTACCGGTGGACGATTTTCTATCAGTTCGCTCCAATCTTCATGGAATTTGCGCATTCTCTTCAAACTGGACTCTGAAAAGCCTTTTAAGCCGGGTATTTCTTGTTGGAGTTGATCAGAAATAACCCGCAAAGCACTACTTCCGTAGGAAGCATTCCTACTATTGAGTGAGATATATTTACCCACAGCATAGTACAGAGCCAACACCTCTTTATTGACTAACTTAGCGGCTCTGTAACGGCTGATTTGTATAGCCTCCTTAATGGCTTTGACCGCATCTACGTATTCTGCTCGATTGAGTTGCTCCATGATAATCTAAATTTTTTCCGCTGCAAAATTACAATTATTTTTGCAATTACACAAGATTTTTAGAAAAAATATCTTTTTCATTTTCTTTCAAGCATTACTGAATAATAAGGAGGCGGAAGCACTTGAGTCATGTTATGCTCTGCCTCGCAGAACTTCTCGATGATAAGATGATGGTTCTCATCGAAATACATACGTGTTTCAAGTTTGTAGTCCGGTCTCTCCGGGGATTGCAGATAGGTGCGTTCCAATTCAATAATACTATCTCTTAAAACACGGTAGTGATATTCATGTCGTATATTGGCTTCCGACCGACGTGTGGCAATCATCTTGTTAGAGGAGATTACGATAGTTTTATAATAAGTGCTATACGCAAAATGTCCAAGCGTGTCATCTCCGTAAATATATGGATATGTCTGCCCTTCCATAACACTCCATGTTCCCTCATACGGTTTCGTCGGAGAGTTGGTGTTGCATGCTACCAATATGAATGCTAATACAGCGAAGGATAATAATTGATACTTTTTCATAATCGTAAAAGTTTAACAGTTAAACGTAGAAATATTTATTTGACGCTGCAAAGGTAGTAATAATTTTTGACATACGCAAGAGAATGCACAAAAAAGTGCCCCCAGGGTGCTTTATGCGGAAATGAGATGTTGAACTATTTTGCCAATGCTTCTTTGGCGAGTTGGGTGAGTTGGTCGGTGTCTATCGGTTCCAGTATAATCTGTTCCGGTTCGAGATCAAGCAAGAACTGCATGTATGTCGGAAGCGTGAGTAAATCACCATCGCGACCGATATTGTAGTCGCCAAATTTAATAATCCGGTGTACTTGGTACTTCTCAGGATGTGCCAAGACGGTTTTAGCGCTCTTGGCGGACACCCATGATCACCAAAGGCTTGTGATTCGGAGTATTCTTCCACTGAACCAGCGTATCTTCAATCTTTCTTTTTAACATTTTTCCAAACGAATAATTTATGTATTATTACACTTTTTCAAACGAATAAAATATGTGTGTCCACACTTTCTTAAACGAAAATCCACTGCAAAATTACACTTTTCAATAAAAATCTTCATTTTTAACAAGAAATGCCGGGTTCTATGGCAACCAAAACGTCAAAAAGAGCAAATAAAAATCATCAAAATCTTGCATACGTGCAAAAATTGTTGTAACTTTGCAGCCGAAAAAGAAAGGGCCTATGAATCGTAGTTCTATTTACCGTGTGCTGGCGGGTGTGTGGTGCCTGGCGGCGGTTGCCGGACCGGTGTCGGCAGAGGCGTTGCAAGTGAATGCAGCAGCGCAGCAGAAAGCGATAGAAGATGCACGTGTGCTCGTGCCGGACACGCTGAATTGGGATTTCTCGGAAGTGGAAGAGATCTACCTGGACGAGTTCGCTATCCTCAATGATTTTGAGGATGGTATGTTGTGCATCAGAGATGCGGTCACCGGCAAAGTCGGATTTCTTAATCCGGAGGGCGAATGGGCGATTCCCGTCTCGCTCTATCTGAGCGGCCCGCAGAACAACGCACCTACTTTCGAAAACGGGTACTGCGTGTGCTATCTGCGCAAGCAGCCGAACGATAAAAGTGATCTGGTGATCTTGGACAAGACCGGTAAGGCGGTTAAACTGCCGAATGTCGAATGGTGCAGCGATTTCACACCGGACGGCTATGCGCTGGCTGTGAAGAACGTGAAGATCAATCAGTACGAAGTGCGCAAGAAGGTCGTTTTTATCAATCCCCAAGGACAGGAGATCATGCCGGATATATACGGTACCAAGTTGTACAAAGAGATCCCCGGTTCTGCTAACATCAATGCCTATGCGATGTCAGACGGTTTGGCTCCGTACTATGATTTTGTGACCGGCAAATGGGGTTTCTTCGACAAGAGCGGCCGCAAGGTCATTCCGGCTACGTATGAGGACGTGCTCGGTTTCTCGGAGGGTGTGGCCGCGGTCCAGATGCCAATGGACAGCGAGAGCCCGATGAAATGGGGATTCATTGACACGACAGGCAAGATGGTCATCCCTGCGCGTTTCTCCCATGCGCCGCACTCGTTCACAGGCGGCCGTGCGCTGGTTCAGAAAACGAACGATAACTATGTGTTCATCGACCACGAGGGCAAGGTGGTGTCCGAAGAATATGACCACGCGGAACCGTTCTACCACGGCTACACGTTCGTGCGCAGAGTGGGGGATAATGTGTTCTGCTGCATCAATACGGACTTCGAGATCGTGCGTATCGGAGAAGATTGTTCGTTAGATGATGAGGAGTATCTGTGGAACGGCCGGCAGGAGTCGGCTTACAACGCGCGGATAGGTAAGTACGATTTCACCGGCCGCCGTGTGTTCATCGGTGAGTGGAAACACAAGGGCCTGTCCGGCGACAGCTGGTTCAACGCGTTTGAGATCACGTCCTATCCGATGGTGTGCGTGCACAACGACACGTTCTTCGGCGATCCTGTCCGCTGGGCATACTACGCCGATTTGAGCGGCAAAGTGAAGTTCGCACTCTATTTGAATGAATTTTAATATATAACACAATGATAAAAGTTGCTATTTTAGGGTACGGCAATATCGGTCGTGCCGCAGAAGAATCCGTTAAGGCGGCACCGGATATGGAATTAGCCGGAATCTTCCATCATAACGACTGTCTGGACTGCATCAATGCGGATGTGGTGCTGTTGTGTACGCCGACGCGTGAGGTGCCTACATTTGCAGCCATCCTGGCTTCGAAAGGCATCTGCACGGTGGACAGTTTCGATATCCACGGACAGATAGTCGACCTGCGCAGTCAGTTGCAGCCTGTGTGTGCCGCGCATCAGACGGTGAGTGTGATCTCTGCCGGTTGGGATCCGGGCAGCGACAGCGTGATACGTGCGCTACTGATGGCGATGGCGCCGAAGGGTTTGACCTACACCAATTTCGGTCCCGGTCGTTCGATGGGTCACTCGGTGGCTGCCAAGGCGATTGACGGCGTGAAGAACGCGCTGTCCATGACGATACCGTTGGGCACGGGTGTACATCGCCGGATGGTGTATATCGAACTCGAAGAGGGTGCAGATTTCAAGACCGTGGAAGCAGCTATTCTGGCAGACGACTATTTTGCCCACGACGAGACGCATGTGATTGCGGTGCCGGATGTGGATGCGCTCAATAATGTAGCACACGGTGTGCATCTGGAGCGCTCCGGCGTGAGCGGCGCGACGCACAACCAGCGTTTTGCGTTCGACATGACGATTAACAACCCTGCTTTGACCGGTCAGGTGATGGTCAGTTGTGCGCGGGCGGCAGTACGCATGCGTGACCGCGGTGAGTACGGCGCCAAGACGATGATCGAAATACGCCCGATAGACATGCTACCGGGAAAAGAAGAGAGCCTCATTAAGGCTCTCGTGTAATGGCTAACGGCTAATGGTTATAGGCTAACGCTCACGCAATGAGCCGTTCCTGTAGGCTTGAAGGAGTTGTTCGAGGGATTGAATCTGGTCGAGCAACTCTTTTCCTTTATCCGTATCTTTGATGCGCATGCGCTGACCGGTGAAATCCTGCAGCAGCGTGCGGTTGTGGATATCGGAACCGGAGAGGATCGCCTGCTCGCGCGACTCGAACGACTCGTGCTCGACGAGTTGGATGCCGTGGCTGTTATAGATGAGCGTGTATCCGGCGATTCCGGTCTTCTCCTGATAGGGTTTGCTGAAACCGCCGTCAATGACAAATCGCTTGCCGTTGGCGCGCATCGGTGTCTCGCCTTTGATGGTGCGAACAGGCACGTGACCGTTGACGATACGTCCTGTCGCAGGGTCAAGACCGAACTCTTTGAGAATCTGCGCGCACACCTGCTCGTCGTCTGCCAAGGCAAAATAAGCCCCTTTCTTCTCCTCGTGCGTGGTCTTGTCGCTGAGGAAATAGCGCTCAAACGTGGTCATCTTATCCTTGTTGTACAGCGGTGAGAACTCGCCTTCCCAGAGGTAGAGCATGTAATCGAGCGCATTCTGTTTGTCTTGTCCGGTGCCGTAGTAGGCCTGTCGGATGATCTCGTCCGTGCGGTCCATGAGCGCTTTGCCGCTGACGCGTTGACCGCACACTTCGGCTTCGGTGAACGAGCCGTCCGCGTTGAGCGGAATAGCGGCATGGTAGAGCAGGAAGCCGTTGCGCACGAGATAGAGCGATCCGTGCTCGTAGAGCATACGCAGATGGCGCTGCATCTTCTCCGACTTACGGAACGAACGCCACAGCTGCGCCATGAGGTCCGCTTCTTCCTGACTGAGCGCATAGGGGTCGGCCGGGTTGACGGTCGGCAGGTTCTGGTCCAAAAGCACTTGGCCGTTAAACGTCCATTGGCCGTTGTTCAATGTACATTGGTCCAGCACAGCCCGGTCGTCCATGTGCCACTCGGGGTGACGACGCACGGTCTGACCCTCCAGTTTGAATTGGATGATAGAGATGGCTTTGTGCATCTTGGCCATCAACTGGGCGGAGCGTGTGAGGCGCGGGTTGTTCTCAAAATCCTTGGTCTGCCAGATGGTGCAGGGGTCATCGCCGTACACGGTCATGGCGAAGTTCGCCAGCGGCAGCAGGTTGATGCCGTACCCCTCTTCGAGTGTTTCGATGTTGGCGTACCGAATCGAGACGCGCAGCACGGTGGCGATCAGTGCCTGGTTACCCGCCATCGCTCCCATCCACTCGATATCATGGTTACCCCACTGGATATCGTAGTCACGGACGGTAGAGAGCACGTCAAGGATCTTGGATGCACCCGGTCCGCGGTCGAAGATGTCTCCGACGATATGAAGCGTGTCAATGGTCAGGGAATGAATGAGATAACAGATGACGATGATGAGTTGGTCGGCGCAGCCGCTCTCGATGATAGCCTCGATGATGGCGTTGTAATAGGTCTGGCGGTCGTGCTGCTCCAGACTCGACTCGTGCAGCAGTTCACGGATGACATAGGCGTAGTCTTGCGGCAGCAGTTTCTCCACCTTGGAACGGCTGTACTTGATGGTGACCGCACGGGCGATCTCCACGACCTGGCTCAAACGGCGTTTGTACCAATCGTGTGTCTTGTGTTCCATCTCCAGACGCTCGTCGGGATAATAGATGAGCGCACACAACGCCCGTTTTTCTTCCTCCGTGAGCGTGTCCCCATAGACCTCGTCCACCTTACGGCGTACGACACCGGAGGCGTTCTTGATCATATGAATGAACGCACTCGACTCGCCGTGCAGGTCGGACACAAAATGCTCCGTTCCTTTGGGCAAGGAGAGGATCGCACGCAGGTTAATCAACTCCGTGACCACTGATTGCGAGTTGGGAAACTTCTCGCTCAGTAAGCGTAAATAGCGTTCGTCTGTCATAATCTTTGATTTTTGAGCCATTGTAGCAGTTCGTCCATGCTGTGGAAGATGATGTCGGGATGTTCGGCAGCCAGTTCTTCATCGGGCAGGATGCCGGTGTTGACGGCAATCGTGAACAGTCCTGCCGCCTTGGCTGCCCGTACGCCCAGCGGTGCGTTCTCTACTACGTAGCACTCCTCTTTGTTCCATCCGGAGCGCTCCCATGCTTTGAGATAGGGCTCGGGATTCGGTTTGCCGTACTTCACGTCAAACGACGAGATGATGCCCTTGAACACGTTGTCAAAAGTCTTGTTGAGGGCGTTGATCAGGTCGCGTTGACCGGAGCCGGTGACGACCCAGCACTCGATGCCGCTGTGATGCAGGTACTGCAGCACTTCCCGTACGCCCGGAATAGTGCCCGGGAAACCGCCTGTTTTCTCGTTGAAATAGGCGGTCTTATCCTTGTAGATGGTCTCTATCAGTTCTTGGGAAGCCGGTGTGCCGTACATACGCTGATGCAGCTCCTGGATCACGCCCGTGCTGGTGCGTCCTTCGTTGCGGTAGGTCTCAAGGGCGGTGTAGGGCAGACCGTGCTTGGTCATGGCCCATGCCCATGCCTCCGCATGGTATGGCATCGAGTTATAGAGCACACCGTCCTGGTCAAAAAATACGGCTTTTAATTTTGGTGATTGGTGATTGTCTCTTTCGCCGAAGATCGAACTGCCGATGCGGACCATGGTCGAACCGCACTCAATCGCGATGCGGTAGTCATCGCTCATACCCATGCTTAAAGTGGAGAGTGGAAAGTTGAAAGTTGATAGAAGCGCTCGCGCTTCGTTAAAGCACCGGCGGATCTCGGTCTCGTCGTCCGTATTGGTCGCCATCGTCATGATTCCCAATATAGCAATATTGGGGTATTGAAGACTGGAGATTGCAGATTGGAGATTGGAGATTTCTTCCGGTGTGAAGCCGGTTTTTGTTTCTTCTTTGGCTACGTGCAGTTCGAGCAGCACGTTCTGGACGATGCCTTGCTTGGCTGCTTCCTCTTGGATGGTCTGCAGCAGACGCACGGAGTCCACCGACTGAATCATGTAAGGACGCAGTTTAATCAGGTCCCGCACTTTGTTGGTCTGCAGGTGTCCGATGAAATGCCAGTGTATATCGTCGGGCAGCAGCGGTTGTTTGCGTTGCAGTTCCTGCACCCGGCTTTCACCAAAGTGCCGTTCTCCCGCTTCATACGCTTCGCGTATCGCTTCCACGGGTTGGAACTTACTCACGCACACCAGCGTCACCTGAGCCGGTATATGCGCACGGATGGATTGTATGTTCTGAGCAATCGTCATGGTTTATTGTACCGCGTGCAGAATATCCATAATCGGACTCTTGGCAATCGAGATGAGTTCGCAGTCGTAGGAGTTCATGGCCTGTTTGAGTGCAAACACGGCATCGTCCAGCGTGTTGGCTTGAACGAGCACGGCTACGCTCTTGCGGGTCTCTTTCTCACCGTCAATGGTGATCATCTCCACTCTGGCTTTATACCAATAGGCACCGCCTTCGTTGGGGAACACTTCAAAAAACTGGCTGCGTTTGCAGGTCTGTACCTCGCAGTCGCCGAAAATGAACGGCTTGATCTCTTCCATCAGGCAGTTCTCTGCGTCTGCAAAACTAACTGCGCCGTCAATGAGATAAATCTCTTTTACCTTGCCCGGGTTGTCTTCTCCCGTCTGGCGCTCATAATGTACTTTAATCTCGTGAAAAATCATATGCTGTATAATTAATTACCAATTACTAAATTTACTACGTCCGTTGCGTCCAGGGTGCCTTGCGGCATGGGGCGCAGCGTTCCGCTCCAGAACAGGAGCGGTGAATGGGGGTTGTCTTCGATGACGCGGTCCAGGATGTTCTGCTCGTCGAAGATCAGTTGCCAGCCGGGTTGGAGCAGGAACACTACATCTCCCATATGCCGTTTGGCCAGCGTGGTGCTGAGGGTCGGGTGGTGTATCGCTTCGTAACTCGGCATCGCTATCTGTACGCCCTCAAACTCCATAAGGAAATTGGCCACCTGGCGTTGGATGGTCTCGAGGTTGAGCCGTTTCTGCTCAATGAGCGTGCGGTTGAGGTAGATACATTGTCCGAAGCCGCCGTCCACCCAACGTTCGTGTCCGTAGAGCGCCATGAGGTAAGTGCCGGTGAGGGCAGCTGCGCGGTCTACACTGAACTGCTGTACCGGCATATGGATGGCGTTGAAGCTTTCCGGGTCTGCTCCTGCCACCGGACGACCGACTACTAAGAGCTGGTAGTTGTTACGACCGATGCGGCGGTCCAGTTGCTCCATGAGGAATCCCAGGTCCTGATTGAGACGAATATACATATCCTCCTGCTCCGCACTGGCGATCCGGTCGGACTGCGCTTTGGGGCTGAGTGTGTTGAGTTGGATCATCAGCAGATCCGGCACTTCATCTTTGCCCAATTTCTCCCGCTCCTGGATAGCCAGCGCCAGTTCGATGACCAGCGTGTTGGCCTCCGGTGCATGCGACAATACATCCGCCACGGAATACGAAAAACCTTTCTTTAGTTCCTGCGAAGTCGGGGATGTGTAGGTTGGTATATCCATTCGTGGTGTCCATGTGTGCGCTGCCATGAGTTGGACACGTCCCTCTTTGTTCTGCTCAAACGCGGCGGTTGTTAAGCCTTCGGCATAGGCATTGGTGGCCACCCATTGTTGCTTGCGGGTGTCCAGCCAGCAGCAGGCGTTGGCGGCATGACCGGCCAGAAGAAGCGAGGTCTCCGGATGGATTCCGATAGCGTAGATCTTGGCTTTCGGATAGCGCATACGCATCTGATCCGTGAGGGTCGGGGAGAGTAAGGAACGGGCGGAGAGCTTGAGCGGGGTACCGATGCCGTTGGCGCTTTCGTCCTCGAGCATCGCGTGCTGTCTGCGGTCCTTACGCAGGAAATAGTGATCCATCGTGTACCCGTGCCGGTCCGGTGTAGTGCCGGTGACGAGGGTCGCGGTTGTCTCATTGCCGCCAAAGACCAGATGCGGATAGGCGATTGTGGTCTGGTAGGCTTCCTCGCTTAAGGTACGCAACCCGCCTTGCTGCCAATAGGGGCGCAGGGTAGTCAGGTTATCGCCGGTCAAACCGTCCACTACCGCCACTACCGTCAGACGCGGAGCAGCCGATGCTACGGTGGACAAGAGACAGAAAATCAGTGTCGTATAATATAAATAAGTCTTGCGCATAAATGGGTGAAAGGAATAATGAGTAAACGCCATCCGAATCCTACCAGCGGGTGGCAGGAGAAGAAGGTCAAAAAGCCGACAATAAGGAGGAGCAGCAGGTAGGGGATAGCGGCTGCTATCTCTACCCATTTGGACCAACGGTGTCGACGCAGATCCGTCAGGCTCATGCCGAACACGAACGCGAAATAGACTGCCAGCCAGAACGGCCAGGTGGCGTACCACGGTACAACCGGTGCCGGGAAAGGATGCACCTCGCCTTCACTGACGATTGGTGTGCCGTCCGGCAGGTGCGCCGACTCCATGAAGAGCATCAGTTCTTCCGGTAGGAAGAGACGTTGCTCCGAGTTCATCGGTTGGTCTGCTTTCGGTCCGAACAGCAAGGTGATTCCGGCATTCTCCATGGACAACGCGCCCGTGTACTGACGAATGAAAGCACGGTAGGTGACGCCGGTGTGACCGGTATAGTCCGACACAATGCTGTCCTGTAATGCATTGGCTATCAGATGATAGGGACGTGTGGCACAGTTGTCGAAGACGAAGTTATAGAGGTACTGTCGGTTCTGCGGTTCGTAGTTGGTTGCCAAGGCCAGCCATATCTCTTCCCGTTGTTCGGGCGTGAGGTTGAGCACCTGTTCGTACACCGGACGTTGAAGTTGGTTGTACTCGTACATGAACCATTTCATGGACGATACGCCCAGTTCATACCAGGTCTCGCCTTTGACAAACTTCCAATAGAAATGGTCGGTGTTGAAATCAAAGATGCCGTAGTTGTACACGATATCGATCTTATTGGCCGGGTCGTATATCCGAATAGCGGTGTGTCCGAAGCGGGCGTACAGTTCCTCTCCCGGCGTGCAGGTGAGCAGCGAGATACGCATTTGCTCATCCCCCTCATAGGCTTTGGTATAGGCCGTCATGGCCAGGCCAAGAATCAACAGGTATAGTCGTAACTTATGCCACATAGGTGTATATACAATAGGGAAGCGCGGTGCAGGTGATGCCTAAGAGCCATCCCGCCATCACTTGTGCGGGTGTGTGTGCGTTCAAGCGCAGGCGCGCGTACATTACTAATAAGATAACCCCCAGCCACAGGAACAGGGTGGTGTAGGTCGGAATCGCCCCGATGCCGATGCAATAGACCATCAGTCCGCCGAACAGGCCGCCCAGGCCGGTCAGGTGGGCGCTGATCTTCCAGAAACGGTTAATGACCGTGATGAGCGCGATTGCGACCGTCGCGCCCACACCGACAAAAGCAAGGAAAGCTGGCACATGCAGAATGCGGATGAGCAGGTAGCACCAGAAACAGAAACCCAGGATGGAGTACAGATAAGGAACGGTCCGCTGTTTGGGATCCGTGATCTGCATATCCGTCACCGCGCCCCGCCACATGCGTATCCAGATGGCCGTGATGGGGATGACGGCTGTGAGGAAGAGCGTGCCGACGATCGCCACGATGCTCCAAACCAGGGGTAAGGGCTGCACGACCGTGTGGTACGAATAGCAGAACAGCGCCATGCCGTACGTAGGCACAAAAAGCGGGTAGAACACGACGCTCAGGATGTTGGCCAGTATTTCCGTGATTTTTTTCATACAGTCTTACGCAAACGGGCTACAGGGATGTTGAGCAGATCCCGGTATTTGGCAATGGTACGACGGGCGATCGGGTAGCCGTGCTGTTGCAGCGCCTCTACCAGTTGCTCATCGGTCAGCGGACTGCGTTTGTCTTCTTTCTCAATCAGTTCCTGCAGGATCTTCTTGATCTCCCGGGTCGATATCTCATCACCTTCGGCATTGGTCATTGCTTCGGAGAAGAAGTACTTGAGCGGATAGATGCCGTACCGTGTCTCCACGTACTTGCTGTTGCTCACGCGGGAGATGGTGGACACGTCGTATCCGGTCCGGTCGGCGATGTCCTGCAGCACCATCGGTTTGAGGCTTGTCTCTTCGCCGTCCAGGAAGAAGTCATATTGGACTTGGAGGATGGCCGTCATCGTTTTCATCAAGGTCTCATTCCGCTGTTTGATGGCATCGATGAACAGTTGTGCATCGCTCAGTTTCTGCTTGATGAAGGTCTTGGCCTGGCGGGTATCCTTGGTCTTGGGCATTTTGTCGTATTCCTCCAGCATGTTGCGATAATCGCGGCTTACATGCAGTTCCGGTATATCGCCCGTATTGAGCACGACGAACAGTTCGTTGTCACGCTCCTCGATCGTAAAATCGGGAATAATCGTCTCGCGATGTGTTTCATAGGCTGAGCCGACAAGTGCATTCGCAGGTTTTTGGTTCAGATGCATAATTTCCTGCACCGCGTCCTGGAACTGCTCGTCCGTGCACTTGATACGCTGTTCAATGAGCGCGAAGTGGTGCTTGGAGAAATGTTCGAAATAGCGGGATAGGATAGTGATGGCGAGTTGGATAGATTCCGAATTTGGTTCTTCTTCCAACTTGACTTCCAGCTGTTTGATCAGGCACTCCTGCAGGTCGGCACTCGCTATACCGGGCGGGTCGAACTGTTTGATCTGGCGGACGATGGATTCCATCTCTTCATCGGTGACCGATATCTGTTCCTGAAACATGATATCATCCACCAGCTGCTCCGTGGTGCGGCGCAGGTAGCCGTCATCGTCTATGTTACCCAACACCCATTTGGCGATGTGCCGTTGGGGTTTGGTCATGTTGGTCAGATAGATCTGCGCTTTGAGCTCCTCTATCAGACTGCTGCCGCCGATGATAGGCACCTCCCGACGATCTTCATCTGCCGGGTTATACTGCTGCTGCAGCATGTAACTCGGTGTCTCGTCGTCGGATACATATTGCTCGTAATTGAAATCTTCGTTCTGCAGCGGATCGCGTTGCCGTCCTTCATCGTAGCCGTCGTCCGGCATGTAGTTCTCATCGAACTCATCCTCCATGCCGTTCATTCCTTCCGCTGTCAATTCCTCGTCGCGTCCTTCCTCCAATGCCGGGTTTTCCTGCAACTCCTCATTGATACGTTGGCTCAATTCGATAGACGGCAATTCGAGCATTCGAATCACCTGTATCTGCGTAGGCGTCAGTTTGGTCGTCTGCGCGAGGTTCTGTTGAAGTCCGATGGATTGCATAGGAAATGAACGAATTAGGGAATTAGCGAATTAGGGATAGAACGGAGGAGGTGATATATTCCAATTGTTCGTCATCCAGCTCGGTGTGCATCGGCAGGGACAACACGCATGCAGCCAGCTTCTCAGCTACCGGGAAGTCGCCGTCTTTGTATCTCGGGTCGAGGTATGCTTTCTGCTGGTGGAGTGGAACAGGGTAGTAGATCATAGCCGGAATACCGCGTTCAGCCAAGCCTTCACGCAATAGGTCGCGATCCGCGCCTACAACGCGTAAAGTGTACTGGTGGAACACATGGGTGGAGTGCGCCTGACGACCCGGAATGAGCAGTTTGTCGTTGTTGGCAAACGCCTTGTCGTAGTAGGCGGCTGCGCGTTGACGGGCGGCTATATACGCATCCAGATGGGGCAGTTTGGCATCCAGTACGGCTGCCTGAATACTGTCCAGACGGCTGTTGACACCGATCATGTCGTGATGGTACCGAACGACCATGCCGTGGTTGGCAATGGCCCGCATCTTAGCAGCCAGTTCGTCATCGTTGGTGAAGATCGCACCGCCGTCTCCGTAACAACCGAGGTTCTTGGACGGGAAGAAAGAGGTACAACCGATATGTCCGATAGTGCCGGCCTGCTTGGTCTCACCGTTGGAGAAGGTGTACCGGGCACCAATGGCCTGGCAGGCATCTTCCACGATGAACAGATGATGCTCGGCCGCCAAGGCCATGAGCGGCTCCATGTCGGCACACTGACCGAACAAATGAACCGGTACAATCGCTTTGGTCTTTGGGGTAATTGCACGACGAACGGCTTCGATGTCCATGTTCATTGTGTTCCAATCCACATCCACCACGACCGGTGTGAGTCCCAATAGAGCGACCACTTCGGCGGTGGCAATGAACGTGAAAGTCGGCGTGATCACCTCGTCGCCCGGTTTGAGTCCCAGACCCATGAGGGCTATCTGGAGCGCATCCGTTCCGTTGCCCACGTTGATCACATGCTTGGCTCCGGTGTATTGTTCCAAATGCGCTTGAAAATCAGCCACTTTCTGCCCTTTGACGAACGAAGCGCTGTCGATCACTTCTTGAATGCCTGCATCGATATCCTGCTTGATGTGTTGGTACTGCGACTGCAGGTCTACCATTTGAATTTTTTTCATCTGTTCTTATTTTTCTAACATGAATTCCACCACCGCAGGATACGCCCATGCGGAGGTAATGTACGAATTGGAGTAGTGCAACTCCACTTCCAATGTCTCTGTTCGTTCCGGCGTGTAGGTGCAGGTAGCGATGATGTCCTGCGCCTGAACCTGTGCGAAATGCGCCAATGCTACCCGCACGTTCACTTCCACCTCGCCGGGGAAGATATGCATTTGGTATCCCTCCGGCACACCGACAGCCTGTATAGGCAGGGTGAATTTCTTCTCCGTGAACCGCTCGGTGATGACCGTCAGGTTCACGCTGTCTGCTTCGGCACGGGTGCCCTTGGGAATGGCAAGCGCAATGCGTGTGGTCAGCGTATCGGTCACATTGCCCAGTTCGACATGCTCTGTATAGACGGTATCGATGGTATTCAGTACCTTATCCTGACCGTACAGCTTGATTTTGTAGCGGTTAAGGGTAGGTTCTCCCACCATCTGGTACTCCGAAGCGGGTGTGATCTCGCCGTCCAGATAGAGCATTACGGTTTTCTCCTGCTCTGTGAAATAGGTGCAGGTGATATTGTCCGGAGTGGTCTCAATGAGTCGGCTTGTACCTTGGAGTATATCGCTGATACTACGCCTGAGCACGTCGGACGGCACATGAATCGTACCTTTGTCGCCGTGAATGTACGAACGCAAGTCGATGGTCAGGTGCAGCGGTTCGCTATGATAGCTGTTGAGCCGTGCACCGGCATCCCGCACTTCGATTATCACCTTGTCCGGCAGTCCTTCTTCCCCCAGACCGACCGTACCCGGCTTACCGGTGTACTGGATATAGACCGGAACGCGCGTGTTACGCACCGAGTGCATCGCGTGACCGTACCAGATGAGTGCGGCCAAAACGAGAAACAGCAGGAACGTCAGCACGTCCGACCATACGATGCGTCGTTTGAACAGTTTCATTGGTCTTGGGTACGCTTATTTCTTCTCGTTAGCGGCCTGGTTAGCATCTGCTGCATCCAGGAACACGCTGTCTTTGCTTACCTTGATGGTCACATCCTTGGCAATGGTGATGATGAGGGTGTTCTCTTGTACCTCTTTGATCTCACCGTAGATTCCGCCTGCGGTCACCACTTTGTCGCCTTTCTTCATCGCTTCCCGTTGCTTCTGAAGCTCTTTCTGCTTCTTCGTCTGAGGACGTATCATGAAGAAATAGAATACGACGAAGATGAGGATCATCATGATCCAGAAAGTCCACTGAGACTGACCTTGACCGTCAGCGCTTTGTTGCTGTGCAGCTAATAAAATGTAATTGAGCATAATGTAATGTTATTTATAATTTTGATTTTCAGTTATTTGATGGCGAAACCCTTGAAGAATGAACCATCGTTCTTCAGGTCGCGCAGGATCTCCGTGAGGATGCCGTTGATGAACATATAACTCTTGTCACCCGAGTACTCCTTGGCCAACTCGATATATTCGTTGAGCGAGATGGTCATCGGGATCTCTTCGAACTCGAGGATCTCGGCCAATGCCGTCTCGAGGATGATTCGGTCCATGTACGCAATACGGTCGGCATCCCAACCCTTGAGGTGGGTGTTGACCAACTGCTCGTATTGCTCATGACCGGCGATCGTCTTCTCCAGCAGGGAGACGGCGAACTGCAGTTCTTCCTCGCTGTCGAACATCTCCAGCAGCGGTGTCTCGGGCGTGCTGTCCTCGTTGAAACGCTTGATGGTCTTGATGACATAGCTGATGATGACGTCTGCATCTACGGTCCAGTTGGACTTGTCCAACACAACCTCCATCTCGTCCAATGCATCTCGCAGCGCCTCGCTGTTGGTCAGCAGGTTCTGGTATATCTGACGCCAGATACGCTTGTCGTCCTCGTAGGTGCACGAGTCGGCTTCCATGTACTGGCGGTAGAAATCGCTCTCCGTCAACCGGCGATACGTATCGCTGACGGCAGACATGCCGCTGTCCCATGCCAAATGCTGCTCGGCAATGCGGGCACGAAGGGCGCGGTTGTCAAACAACTGCTGCGCCAAACGGTTCTGCACAAAGCGTCTGTTGGGCGTCCAATTGGAGTGCGTGGCGCGGGCACGGTTGATCTGGTCCTCCATCTGCACTTGTGCATACGCGGTCAACTCGTTGGCGAAATCCAGTAATACGAAATATAAATCATATGTGTCGGCAAAACTCTTGCGCAACTCGTTGCGCGCAGAAGTGACAGTCTTGTCGGAATCCTTGTAATATGCGAACAGTGTCTGTATAACACGTGTTCGAACCATTGTTCTGTTTATCATATCTTAAAAATTTGCGCAAAGTTACTCAAAAAAATCGTATTTTGCAAGTAAAAATGAATATTTTTTAGAAAAATCTTGCATATGTGCAATAAAAGTTGTAATTTTGCAGCGAATTTTGGAAATTCTATTAAAATTATCGGAAAAAATGGAAAATCAGAAAGACGAGAAACGCGATCAGGAAATTGTTTACAGCCGCTCGGTTAAAGCCGGAAAACGCATCTACTACTTAGACGTTCGCAAAGCCCGCAATGAGGATTTGTACCTGTGTATCACAGAGAGCAAGCGCCGCCAGGTTGAGGGAGAAGAAGTCCCGTCGTTTGAGAAGCACAAAGTATTCCTTTACAAGGAAGATTTTGCGCATTTTACTGAAGGGTTGCAAGACGTCATCGCGTACGTGCAAAACCAGTTAGGTGAGATTGAGGAGCGTAAAGAGTGGGTTCCTGAGACTGCAGAAGCAGCGGAAGAGTCCGGTGAAGAAGCACCGAAGAAGAAAGGTCTGTTCGGGATCTTTAAGAAATAAGAGATAGTTCTACTATTCTATCTGCTACGTCTGCTTTACTCTGTAGCGGTAATTCGAATGAATTACCGTCTTTTCGGAGTATAGTGACGCGATTGGTATCCACTCCGAATCCTGCACCGGAATCGCGCAGTGAGTTGAGGACGATCGCGTCCATGTGTTTGTGCTCCAGTTTGCGGAGCGCATTCTCTTTCTCGTGCTGTGTCTCGAGCGCAAAACCGATCAGTTGTTGTTCGGGTTTCTTGGTCTCGCCGAGTGCTTTGGCGATATCCGGCGTGGTGACGAGGTGCAGTGTCAGTTCGGATTGACCGTCCTGTTTCTTGATTTTCTCGTTTGATTCGGTCTGCGGTGCAAAATCCGCCACCGCAGCACATAGGATCGCACTGTCGTGTCGGGGCCATGCGTTCAAGCATACTTTGTACATCGCTTGTGCGGAGAGGGCGTCAATGCGGTGAATGCGGCCGAAGGGGTTGATGAGCGGTGCGGAAACAGACCCGCATACGAGTGTCACCTCTGCGCCTCTGCGTGCACATGCATGCGCCAGTGCAAAACCCATCTTGCCGGTAGAGTAGTTGCTGATGAACCGCACCGGATCAATCTTCTCCTGTGTGCCGCCGGCAGTGATAAGTATCTTTTGGCCGCGCATGGTCTGCTCTGTGAGCGCATACTCCAGCGCTTCCTGCAGCACTTCGATTTGAGGCATACGCCCTTTGCCGCAGGTGCCGCATGCCAAGATACCTTCTTCCGGTTCCAGGATTTGCACTTTTTCCCATGTGCGGAGGGTGTTGACAGCCTGCTGTACGGCAGGGTTCTCCCACATCTTGTCGTTCATAGCCGGTGCTACGACGATCGGTTTGCGTGCAGCGCAGGAACAGATGGTTGTCGTCAGCGCATCGTCCGCGATCCCCGCTGCCATCTTACATACGACATTAGCTGTGGCAGGTGCCACGATCATGGCATCACACCAATCGGGTAGGGAGATGTGTTCGGTTGCGTGCTCGTTGATGGCTGCAAACACATCCGAATATACCCTGCTTCCCGAAACGGTCTGCAGGGTAAGTTCTGTGACAAATTCCAGTGCGTGCTTCGTAGTGGTTACCCTCACTTCCGCGCCCGCTTTGGTCAGCGAACGAATCAGTTCAGGGATCTTATACGCAGCGATTCCGCCACTGATGCCAACGAGAATGTGTTTGCCTTGTAAAGCCATTAGCCTTTTGCCATTAGCCTCACGCCTTTATTTGAGTGCCTCGTCGCGGTTTCCGGAACGATAAACGAGTTCTCCGTCGATGAACTCTTGCGTAGCCATCAAGGTCGGTTTCGGAAGACGCTCGTACTGGCGGCTGATCTCAATCTGCTCCTTGTTCTCAAACGTCTCTTCCAGGTTATCCTGCGGAATCGAGAAATCCTGCAGTTTAGCGTCTAACTCACGCTTGATGCCCGTGCTGATTTGGTTCGCACGTTTAGCAATAATAGCCACGGTCTCGTATACGTTCCCTACCGGTTCGGTCAACTGGTTGATGTCACGTGTCACCGTGTTCTTCGGTGCTTTAGAATTCTTGTAATCCATATTTCAAATATTATTCTTTTGTTATCTTCTTGATTGTCTGTAGCATCTTGTCTGCTTCTTTGCGGTGCTTGGAGTTCGGATACTCCGTAGTAAAATTGTAGTACTCGTCCTGTGCATCGCGGGCACGTTCCAGTTTGCGATCCTCAAACGAGTTGACCATCTGCTGGTACTTGGATTGGAAAATGAGCCAATTGAACTCCTCCTGATAGGCGTTGCTCGGGTAGTTCTTGAGCGCATTCTTGCACACAATCTCGCAGCTCAGATAGTTATTGCCCAGATAGCTGCCTAAGTTGTAATACAACCTGGCGCTGTACAGTTCTTTCTGTGCCAAACGGTCGTATAACTCGCTCATTTCCTGGTATGCCTGCTCGGCGTACGGGCTCTCGGGGTATAACTCCACGAAGACGGTAAACGCTTCGATCGCATGCATGGTCGTCTCCTGATCCAAACGGGGATCCGGAGAGTCCATGTACTGGCAGTGTCCTACTTGGAAATAGGCTTCCGTTGCATATTTACCCTTTGGGTAATTGCGCACATAGGCCTGGTAATAATTGGTAGCGGACTCATAGGCTTTCTGTCCCATGTAACTGCGTGCCAGATAGGCCAGAATATCTTCCGAGCGCTCTGTACCTTTGTAGTATGCCGTCACATCGTCCAGCAGGGTTTGTGACTTGACATATTGCTTGTCATTGAAATACCGCAACGCAGCCTGGTATTTCTCTTCCGGGTCGCGTGATTTCAACAAACGCTGGTACTCTCCACAACTCGTGAACAGTACTAAAACCAGCCCTATGAATAGTCCTTTATTGCGCATTTTGCCAAAATAGCCTGCAAAATTACTACAAATAATTTAAATATGCAAGAAAAATCGTTATTATTTAATCATTTTCTCCCATTTAGGCGAAGTAATGACCATTAAACTGTCGTTTTGTGCCACAATGAGGTAACATGCAGCATCTTCAGCGCGCTCGATCATGTCGAGTGCGTCTTCCGCTCCCAACACCATGCAGGCGGTTGCCAACGCATCGGCACGCATGCAGGTGCTGCTGACGATGGTGGCACTCAGTACGGAGTGTTGGACCGGGTAGCCGGAGCGCGGGTCAATGGTGTGACTGCGGCGTTCGGTGCCTTCGTAGTAGAAATTACGGTAGTTACCGCTGGTCGCCATACATATGTCGCTGACAGCCAGGATCTCTTGCAATTCGTCTTGTGCTCCTTCGTTGTTGAGATTCGGCTTGGTGATGCCGATATGCCACGGTTCGCCTTTGTCGTTCTTACCTTTAGCCACCACTTCACCGCCTATCTCCACCAGGTAGTTCTCACATCCGTTGCGTACTAACACATCGGCTATCCAATCACAGGCCTGTCCTTTGGCTACGGCACCGCCGTCTATCTGCACCCGCGGGTCAGCTTTGATAACCTTGTGGTTGTTCAGTTGCACTTTGTCAAATCCGACGAACTGAAGGAGGCTGTCTATCTCTTGTTCCGAGACGGTAAACGTGTCTCCGGCCACTCGCCGGCCGAATCCCCAGTAGTTGACCAGCGGAGCAACCGTGACATCAAACGCACCGTTGGACAGGGCATTGACACGTGTTGCTTCGGCCCACATGGTCTCAAAGGCGGCATCGGTGATGGTGTCTCGGTTGTCATTGACAGCCGAGAGAACAGAGTGGGGATTGAACAAACTCAGACTGTTGTCGAAAGCCGTTAATGCTTCCCGGATACTATCCTGTAAATCGCCCGTTGCCTCGTAGCGAATGTTGTAGTACGTACCAAAGACAGGCCCTTCGTTGTGATAGTAGGCCTTCTTCGGTTCATTATCCCAACCCCATATCAGCAGCGCTGCCAGACCTACGCCCAGCAGCGCGCCGATGATATGTTGTCTGTTCGGTCTTTCCATTAATAGAACCAGATGCCTAAGCCGATACAACCGTTCAGACGCTGGTTGTAATAGCTGTTTTTAACTTCAGGAACAATGTTTGTCTTGTCGATGCCGCAAGTGTTGAGCATACCCATCGCGTATACATCCAGTGCAAAGTGGTCACCGAGTTCCAACTCCCAGTTGAGTTTGAGCGATACGTTGTTGACAGAAAAACCGCGATCCTCGTAGAAGGTGTACTGACCGCTCCACGGAGTCATTCCGACAGCCGGAGTGAGGGTGAAACCAAGCGGCAGGTTCGCATCGAACGAAACCTCCAGATAGCTCGAGTAAGCACGTTTGATGCCGGTCTGTTTGGTTTCGTCAAGAGCATCCTCATACAACGGCATCCAGTCGTCGCCGCCTACGATGGTAGCCCACATAATGGTCAAAGGTACTTTCTCTACGATTTCGCCCAACTCAAATTTAGCGAACACTTCGGTTTGGTTGGTTGCATACGAATCGAATTCGGGATTGCCTTCTGCATCATAAATGATGTTTCCTACAGCATCGCGGGAGAATACCGGTGTTCGGTAATCGAAATACTTCGTGCCGTCGAAATAGTAGTAGTGGGTTGCACCTACGGTAAAACCGTAGATCGAGTAGGACAGAGTCACATCCAACTCCGGATTGAACTCTTTGAAGGTATAATCTTTCGGACTGATGTTAGCCCAACCTTCCAATTTCAAACCTCCGTAGCCGATCATTACGTCCGGCTGGAGAGCCAAACCACCAAGGTTCAAACCACGCCATAAGTAAGTAGTGGTCACATCTGCACCAACGGTCCATTCAAAACCCGGGAATTCGTATGCCCAGGTACCAATTGTAACCATCAATGCGGCTACTAATGTGTAAATCTTTTTCATTCCTTAAATCGTTTTTTTGTTTGTTATATTTTAGTATTCAGTTTTCAGTGTTCAGTTTTCAGTTTCTACTTCAAGTACACTCCGAATGCAATATTGGCATTCACGCTTTGGTTGCCGGGATTGGTCGGATTCCACTTGACCGAACTCTTGTCGGCAGCAATGGCGGAGGGGTTGATGCAGAGTTGTCCCTGTAGCATCAGTCCGCAGTGCTCGCTCACACTCCAATCCTTGCGTAGTCGTAGTTCTACGTTATTGACCACGAAATCACCTTTGTAGTTCGAATAGACGCTGCGCCAAGGCGAAATGCCGACGGCGCCGTACAGACTCAAACCATAGGGCAGGGCCTGGGTGTAGTTGATCTCCGCATAGCTTGAATAAGCTTGGATTGTGTCGCCTGCTGCGTTCAGATAGCCGTCTGATGCCGCTATACGGGTTGCCCAGACGAAGCAGAGCGGCAGTTTGCTGGAGATGGTGTAGCGTGCGTTGAGTTCAAGACGGTTTCCTTTGTCCGGATAATTATGGAAATCGAAGAAACCGGTGTTGAAATTATGAATATACAACGCATAGATATCCAACCCCCATCGACTGAAACCAAGGCTGAGATCCACTTCCGGCTGGAATGTGTTGAATGTCCAATCCGTCACACCTATGTTCCACCACATATCGAGATAGAGACCTCCATATCCGACGTTGGCACTGGCTTGTATGTTGGCCGCACCGCAGTACAACCCTCGCCACATATATGCCGGTTGTATCCGGGCTTGTGCTCCGTAAGTGAATCCGACCGGCTTGGAGTAGTCGTCGAGCCAGCGGCTTTCGGCTTTCGGCTCTTGGCTCGTGGTTTTCATCTCACTCGCGTACGTGCGTGCGCTAAATACAAAAGGTAATGCTCCGACGAAAAACGCCAGAGCTATTACTCTTTTCACTACAGTTGAATTAAAAATTTTCAATTTACAATCTACAATTTACAACGCATTTTGTACCTCCCATGCGCGGCGCAAAGCTACCTCCAGAATGCGCAAGTTGCTGAAAACGACAATACCGCCGTCAGGTCCCGGCTCAATGTGATAGTCTGCGTTGCCCTCTCCATTGAAATATGCTCTTACTTCTTCTCCGGTAATATTCAACTCTGCTGCAATTGCATCCATACTACCATGAGGAAGGCTGTCTTTTACCGCGCGAAGGCGATTAAATGTTGTACGCACCATAATTCGTTTGTGTTTTTATTCGGTTTATAAATGTTAATTATCCGTTTAAATACATGGATTTTCAAAATCCGCTGCAAAGTTACTACTTTTTTTTGAATTGTGCAAGTCCTTGCGCATTTTTTCCTGCTTTTTATTTGCAGATATTCCCCAATAGTATATGTTTTTATGCTTAGGATACTATTAAAGGCCTGTTTTCTGCGATTTGAGCGATTGAGTGAAAAATACCGAGGGGGGTGTCGGAAAAGACCACAAAATGGCTCAAAAAGCAAGAAAATAGCATTTTTTTGCTCAAAATATTTGCGTATGTCAAAAAAAAACACTAATTTTGCACGTTATTTCGAAAAATTATATAATAAATTATATACACAATGGAAGAAAGCAATGAATTGATTCAAAATGATCACATCATTCCGGTGAAGATTGATGAGGAAATGAAGTCCTCGTATATCGACTACTCGATGAGTGTGATTGTAAGCCGTGCGCTGCCGGATGTGCGCGACGGTTTCAAGCCGGTTCACCGCCGTGTGCTGTTCGGTATGAACGAGCTCGGTAATACGAGCGACAAGCCGACGAAGAAGAGTGCACGTATCGTCGGTGAGGTAATGGGTAAGTATCACCCGCACGGTGACAGCTCTATTTATGGTACGCTGGTGCGTATGGCGCAGCCTTGGGCAATGCGTTATTGTCTGGTAGACGGTCAAGGTAACTTCGGTTCGGTCGACGGTGACGGTGCTGCTGCTATGCGTTATACGGAGGCTCGTTTGTCGAAGTTGGCAGAAGAGATGCTACGCGACATCGAGAAGGATACCGTGGACATGCAGAACAACTTCGACGACTCGCTCAAAGAGCCGGTTGTGCTGCCTTGTCGTTTTCCGAACCTGTTAGTGAACGGTGCCAGCGGTATTGCTGTCGGAATGGCGACGAACATGCCGACCCACAACTTGACCGAGGTGATTGACGGCTGTTGCGCGTACATTAAGAATATCGTATCGCGTATGCACGACAATACGCTTGAGGAGATCACGGTAGAGGAGTTGATGGAGCATATCAAGGCTCCGGATTTCCCGACAGGCGGTACGATCTATGGTTATCAGGGCGTTAAGGATGCTTATGAGACCGGTCGTGGACGTGTGATTATCCGTTCGAATGCCGATATCGAGACCGACGACAACGGTCGTGAGCATATTGTGATCACCGAGCTGCCGTACGGCGTGGTAAAGAAAGATCTGGTACAGAACATCGCTGACCTTGTTGCAGAGAAGAAGATCGAAGGTATCTCGGATATCAACGATTACTCGAAACGCGATATCCGTATCGTAGTAGAGGTGAAGCGGGATGCGAATGCGCAGGTGGTGTTGAATAAATTGTACAAGTTCACCGCGCTGCAATCGAGTTTCGCAGTCAACAACATCGCATTGGTAAAAGGTCGTCCGATGCTGTTGAACCTCAAGCAACTGATCGGTAACTTCATCGAGCATCGTATGGAGGTAGTGATCCGCCGTGCCAAGTTCGAGTTGAAGAAAGCAGAAGAGCGCGCCCATATCTTGGAAGGTTTGATCATCGCTGTCGATAACATCGACGAGGTAGTTCGTATCATCCGTGCCAGCCGTACTCCGGCGGATGCACAGACGAACCTGGAGGCCCGTTTCAACTTGGATAACTTGCAGTCAAAGGCCATCGTGGATATGCGTCTTGCCGCTCTAACCGGCTTGCGTATTGATGAGTTGAAGAACGAGTATGCAGAGATCGAGAAATTGATTGCGCACTTGAACGAATTACTCAACAACGAGGAGATGCGCTATGAGTTGATTGAGACCGAATTGGTGGAGATCAAGGATAAATACGGAGACGAGCGTCGTACGAAGATCGTGAAGATGGCGACCGAGTTCAACCCGGAGGATATGTATGCGGATGACGACATGGTGATCACTATCTCGCACCTGGGTTATATCAAGCGTACTCCGCTGGCTGACTTCCGTCAGCAGTCTCGTGGTGGTATCGGTTCAAAAGCCGGTTCGGCACGTGATCAGGACTTCATTGAGTACGTTCATCAGGCATCGATGCACTCGACCATGATGTTCTTCACCGAGATGGGTCGTCTGTATTGGCTCAAGGTATATGAGTTGCCGGAAGGTAACAAACAGTCCAAGGGTCGTGCGATCCAGAACATGATCAACCTGCAGAAGGGGGACAAGGTTCGTACCTGTATCAACGTCAAGGGTCTGAACGATGCCGAATATGTTGAGAATCACTACTTGATCTTCATTACGAAGAACGGCTTGATGAAGAAGACCACGTTGGAGGCATACAGCCGTCCTCGTGCGAACGGTATCATCGCGTTGGGGCTGCGTGATGGAGACGAGTTGATCGGTGTGACGCTGACAGACGGCCAGAGCGAGATGTTGGTTGCTTCGTACAACGGTAAAGTCGTTCGTTTCAACGAAGGCGGCGTACGTCCGATGGGTCGTGGAGCTACCGGTGTGAAGGCGATTACATTGGAAGAAGATGGTCAAGATCGCGTAATTGGCACGGTTTGTGTAGAGAAGAATACAGACAAGACTATTTTGGTGATTTCGGAGAACGGATTCGGTAAGCGTACTCCTGTCGATGACGAGGAAGGCAACCCGATCTATCGTGTTACCAACCGTGGCGGTAAGGGTGTCAAGACCATTGAGATAACAGAGAAGACCGGTCACCTCGTAGGTATCGAAGCTGTTACCGATGCAGACGACCTGATGCTCATCACGAAGTCCGGAACCGCTATCCGCATGGATATCTCGACGATTCGTCAAACCGGTCGTGCCGCACAAGGCGTTAAACTCATCGAACTTCAGAAACGCAACGACTGCCTCATGAGCGGTTGTATCGTTCCGAAAGATGAGGAAGAAGAGGCCAATGGCGAAGGGCTGGAGGCTAATGTAGAAGATAATACTAACGAAACAAACGAATAAATTATGAAAAAGAGTTTGATTTTGGCAGCTCTTGTGCTGATAAGCACAGGCTGCTTCGCACAAAAGAACCCGTTGGTTAAGAAAGCGAAAAACTATGCAATGGCAGAGACTCCTGATTTCGCAGCAGCTCGTGCTGCTATTGCGGAAGCTTTGGAGGCTGATCCGACTGCAGAGAACTACTACTGGGCAGGTATGATCGGCTATCAGGAGTTGACTCAGGAGAACTACAACCAGTACATGGGTAAGGGTGTAGACCAGGCGAAGGCCGGTGCTGCAGCGATGGAGAGTTATCGCTACTGGCTCAAGGCTGACGAGTTGGCCATGATTCCGACGCTGGACAAGAAAGGCCGTGAGGTAGTGGATACCAAGACCCGTAACAACATCAACAAAAAGATGTTGGAGTACTACAAACAGCAGGAGTTGGTTAAGTACGGTATCTATCTGGATGAGAAGAAGGACTACGAAGCCGCTTACAATGCGTTCATGGCGCACCTGAGTATTCCTGAGCTGCCGATGATGCAGAACGAGAAAATGCAGAAAGAGATGCCGCGTGACACTACGTACATGCTCTATAAGTACTACGCAGCTGTGTTCGCAGTACAGGCCGAGATGCACCCGGAAGCCGTAGTGCTGTTGGCAGACTTGAAAGACGGTGAGACGGAGCCGGTGTACGTAAATAAATTCTTGTATCAGGAGTACCTGACTGTAGCTGATACTGCGAAAGCAATCGCCGTTCTGCGTGATGCCATCGTTCGCTTCCCGGAAGAAGAGTGGTTTATTCAGAGCTTCGTGAACATAGCTATCCAGACGAATCGTGAGCAAGAGGCAGTGGACTATTTCACCGGCTTGATCGAGCGCAATCCGAGCGATATGCTGTTCTATCAGAAACGTGGTGTGATGAACGAGTTGCTGGAGCATTTCGATGCGGCTATGGCAGACTTTGACAAAGCGATTGAGTTGGCACCGAACAGTGCAGACGCATATGCAGGAAAGGGTCGTGTATATTACAACCAGGCCGTTAAACTGAACGAGGCTGCTAACAACATCATGGATAACAGAGAGTACAAAAAAGCATTGGATGAGATGAACGAAGTGTTCCGTCAGTCGATGCCGTATTTCGAGAAGGCACATGAGTTGGAGCCGACCCGTGAGAGTTTCCTCCAAACGCTGAAAACGCTCTATTATCGTTTTCGCGCAGAACCGGGTATGCAGGAAAAATACGATGCTACTGTTCAATTGTTAGAGAGCCTTTAATGGGACGTATTCTGGCAATAGATTTTGGTCGTAAACGCACAGGATTAGCCGTTTCGGATATTCTCCGTATAACGGCTAATCCGTTGCTTACGATTGAGACGAAGGATTTAATGAGATGGCTGCAAGACTACTTCGCACACGAGGTGGTTGACGAAGTAGTCATTGGTCATCCGACGCAAATGAACGGTGAGGAATCGGAGAGTATGAATTATATACGTCCGTTCATGGGCAATTTTAAGAAGCAGTTTCCCGATAAACCGATAACTATGTACGATGAGCGCTTCACGTCCGTGTTAGCGCATCAGGCTATGATAGCCGGTGGCATGAAGAAAAAAGACCGGCAGAATAAAGCCGTTGTGGATAAGATAGCGGCATGTATTATTCTTGAGGGCTACCTTGAGAAGTTGAAAATGGAAAGAATATGATACTACCTATATATTTGTACGGTCAGCCGGTACTACGCAAACAGGCTGAAGAGATTGAGAATACGCCGGAACTGAAGCAGTTAATTGCTGATATGTACGAGACACTGACTGCTGCTGAGGGCTGTGGCCTGGCGGCACCGCAAGTAGGCAAGGCGTGGCGTTTGTTCGTGGTGGATGGTAATGAATTGGCAGAAGATTACCCGGAGTGTAAGGGCTTTAAGCGTGCATTCATTAATCCGGAGATGATCGAAGAGAGTGAGGATACCTGCACGTACAGTGAGGGATGTCTTTCATTGCCCGGTATCAGCGAGAACGTAGTTCGCCCGACCACGATCACTATGCGTTTTCTGGATGAGGATTTTAACGAACACGAAGAGACTTTCACCGGTTTTCAAGCACGTATTGTGCAGCATGAGTACGATCATTTGGAGGGGCATGTGTTTACTGACCGCATTTCGCCTATCCGCAAGACGTTTACTCGTAATAAATTGACAGCAATCGCCAAAGGCAAAGTAGGTGCGCGGTATAAATACCGGAGGAATTAGTGAATTAGGAATTAGTGAATTAGGGAGTTATGGATTGGATTAACGTCATCATAATGGGTATCGGTTTGGCAATGGACTGCTGTGCTGTATCTACGGTGCAGGGACTGAACCAACGTACGTGGCATCCTCGTGCACTGATGATGGCAGGCATATTCGGACTGTTCCATATGGGAATGCCCATTATCGGGTATTATGCAGGCAATCTGTTCGTTGATTTCATGAAAATCTATGCGCCTTGGATCGCATTAGGTCTGCTGGGCTTCCTTGGCGCTAAGATGATTTGGGAGTCCTTTCATGAGAAGGAGGAAGAGAAACGGGTTAATTGGCACGTAACCAATCTGTTGCTTCTTGCGATAGCGACCAGTGTTGACGTGTTGGCTACGGGACTGCTATTTGTACCGTATCCGGAGTGGTTGTATCCGTCCGTTGTGACAATAGGATGTATCACAGCGCTGTTCTCGTTGGGCGGATACTTACTGGGCGTTTATGTCGGGAAACTGAAACTGAACATGGAACTGATTGGCGGTCTCGTGCTGATTGGTCTGGGAATCAAGATATGCGTGGAGGGTCTATGTTTCTGATTCAAAACACATTAGTCAGTCTGGATGTCCTGGAGAAGGAGTTCTGCTGTGACCTGAATACATGCCGCGGCTGCTGCTGTATAGAAGGAGATGCCGGTGCTCCGCTGACAGCGGAAGAGGAAGAGAAGATACAAAGTATCTTGCCGATATTATTGCCGGACATGACCAAAGAGGCCAAAGCGGTGGTGGAGCAGCAGGGCGTAGCGTATAACGACCCTTCCGGTGAACGCGTGACATCCATTGTGAATGACAAAGATTGCGTGTTTGCCCGCACAGACCACAACGGATGGTGCTACTGTTTGATTGAAAAAGCGTACAATGCCGGCAAGATAGATTTTAAGAAGCCGATCAGTTGTCATCTGTATCCGGTACGCCTGACACAAGTGGGTGAATACACCGGAGTGGAGTATCATCGCTGGGATATCTGTCATTGTGCCCGTGTGTTGGGAAAAAAACAGCATATTCCTATCTATCAATTCCTGAAAGAGCCGCTGATACGCCGTTTTGGAGAGGAGTGGTATCAGGAGTTGGAACTAACTGCTAATGAATGGAAAAAACAATGCGCGCAGAGATAATTACAATAGGAGACGAATTGCTCATCGGGCAAGTGGTGGATACCAATTCCGCATGGATGGCAGAGCAGTTGAACGAGCACGGTATAGAACTATACCAGATCACATCCGTTCATGATGACCGGACACATATTTTCAATGCGCTGAATGAAGCGTTTAGTCGCGTCGATATCGTATTGACTACCGGAGGCCTTGGCCCGACCAAAGATGATATCACCAAGCATGTGCTGTGTGAGTATTTCGGATCACACCTTATAGAAGATACGCGCGTACGCGCACATGTAGAATCGCTCTATCAGGATAGACCGGATGTGCTCAACCGTCTGACTGCGACGCAATGGATGGTGCCCGAGTGTGCGGAGATTCTTCCGAACAGGGTAGGCTCTGCTCCGCTGATGGTTTTCCATAAAGAAGACAAACTGCTGGCCTGTATGCCCGGTGTCCCTTATGAGATGAAGATTGCGATGACGGAACAGATACTACCATATATACAAAGGACAATGTACAAAGGACAAAGGACAATTCTTCATCGCACATTACAGGTGACGGGTATAGCGGAGAGTTCGTTAGCAATATTGCTCGAAGATTTTGAGAACGCGATGCCTTCCGGTCTGCATTTGGCATATCTGCCTAAAGACGGTATAATCCGCTTGCGTTTGTCCAGTTATGGCGAGTTGGGGCAGGAGCAGATGGAGTGCTACTTTGATGAGTTGAAACGCCTTACGGCAGATTATCTGATTGCAGATACAGATGAACCGTTAGAACTCATTCTAGGTCGTAGGCTGACGGCTAACGGGCAAACGATTGCTACCGCTGAGTCCTGTACAGGAGGTAAGTTGGCCTCCTTGTTGAGCAAACATCCGGGAAGTTCTGCTTTCTACTACGGCTCCGTTGTTAGTTATGATAACAGTGTCAAAGAGCATGTGTTAGGCGTGCCGAATGATATCATAAAAACGCACGGCGTTGTCAGCGAAGAGGTGGTTTGCGAAATGGCGAATAGTGTTCGCAATATGCTCGGAACAGATTATTCTATTGCAACCAGTGGAATTGCCGGACCTTCCGGAGGTAGTGAACAAAAACCGGTAGGAACGGTGTGGATTGCATGGGCTACTCCGCAAGGAACAACGGCTGAGTGTTTCCATTTGGGCAAACTGCGTGAGCAAGTAACAGACCGAGCTTGTATGAAAGCACTGATGGGTATGTTGCAACGAACCAAGTCCTTGATGATGGTTTTGCTGGTGCTGGTCGGCTTGTGCAGTTTTGAGGTGCCGGATACGATTGTGCCGCAGTTATTGCCGGCTTCCGTCAATACGGTGGAGGGGGAAGAGTATGGTCCGACCATTTCGATGGATGATAACATGCTCTTCTTCGTTGGTTTGAACCGATATGGAGGAAACGAAACCGAAGATATTTTTGTATCATATCGCGATAAAAATACGGGCGAGTGGGGCCCTGCCAGACGGATCCAGGCGCTCAGTAATCCGTATCGCAATGAAGCACCGACTTCTATTTCCGGAGACGGACGCACGATGTTGGTGTTTGTTGAGGGGCGTATGTGCTTCTCGATGCGCGATGCGCGAGGTTGGTCAGAGCCTCGTCCGCTACCACAGTATCTGCAGATAGGTAACTGGCAAGCGGATGCTATGATCACAGCAGACGGTTCAGCACTTCTTTATGCCGCTAATTATCCGGCGGAAGGAGAGGAAAAAGCGAGTCTGAATATCTTTGTCAGCACGCGTCAGGCTGATGGACGCTGGTCCCAACCGTTCTCTATCGGCCCGGCTATCAATACACGTGGAATGGAGCGTTCGCCGTTCTTACATCCGGACATGAAAACGCTTTATTTCTCTTCTAATCGCCCGGGTACCTATGGCGATTTGGATGTGTGGGTAAGCCGTCGTTTAAGCGATACATGTTGGACGTGTTGGTCCGAACCGGAGAACCTTGGACCGCAGATTAACACGCGCGGTAGAGACTGTTGGTATAAGATTTCTACAGACGGCAAGACGGCTTATTACGCACAGAAAACAGGTAGCCGTCATGATATTTATCGTATTACTTTGCCGCAAGAAGTGCGACCGGAACAGATCACGGTTCTTAAGACGAATGAACCGGTAGCCATTACTAATCTGCTGTTTGAGACAGCGAGCGATGTGATCATGGATTCCTCTCTGCCCGAACTGAAACGAATTGCTACATTCATCCAAACATATGGTTATAAAGTTAGGTTGGCAGGACATACAGATAATGTGGGACAATCTGCAACCAATCAATCGCTCTCACAAGCCCGTGCCGAGTCGGTTCGTCGGCAGTTGATAGCTTACGGTTGTGCTGAGGAAGATATTCAAGCTTTCGGGTATGGTGATACCAAACCGGTAGCGACGAACGATACAGAAGAAGGACGGCAACAGAACCGTCGTGTTGAAATAACGCTAATTCCATAAGAAGATGAAAAAGATATTTGCAATAGTACTGTCCGTCCTATCCATGACGGTGGCAGCCCAAGAACGAATCATGGTCCTATCCGACCCGCATGTGCTCCCGCAATCTCTGTTGGACACCTCTTCATTGGCTTTTCATGAAATGATGGATAGTCAGCGCAAAATGATTGATATGAGTGAACCGGCTTTTATAGCGCTGGTTGATACTGCGTTGGCTTATCATCCGGATTTGGTGCTCATACCCGGTGATTTGACCAAAGACAGCGAAAAAGCGAGTCATGCATTGGTTGTGGCTCAACTCAATCGCTTGCAGCAGGCCGGAATACCGACGCTTCTTATTCCGGGGAATCACGATATCGGAGGTAATGCCTATGCGTATTTGGGCGATCAAAAGACACCCGTGGAGAACCTGTCTGATGCAGAGTGGGAGACTACCTATTCGATGGTATATCAACATGTTATTGCCAATGATGTTCAGTCGCATAGTTATGTCGCTGAGCCTTTGAATCATGTCACGGTGTTAGGCATAGATGGTGCGCATGACAATGCCGGAACAGGTTCTCTGTCGGCTCAAACACTACAGTGGATATTGGCGCAAGCAGATAGTGCAAGAACTAAGGGAAACATGATGATTGCGATGAGCCATTGGCAGATTTTAGAGCATATTGACCAACAAGGTACATTAGAGAGTTCGTGTCGGTTCAAAGAAGCTGATGCCATCCGGGATAGTTTGATGCACCACGGCGTTCATCTGATCTTGACAGGACATTTTCATGTCAACGGTATTACTACCTATCATGGTCAACAACAGACAGATAGCCTGGTAGAGATAACAACAGGTTCTCCTATCACTTTTCCCTGTCCGTATCGCTGGTTGACACTGTCAGAAGACAGGCATGCTATCGGTGTGCAAACAGAATTCATCTCCTCGCTGGATACGGTTGACAATATGTACGTGTACAGCCGTGAATGGATGAGAGAGCATGCAACGAACATGATCCCGCAAATGACTATTCTGGCATGGAAAAAAGAAGAAAATCACATGGATATGTTGGACCTTTTGATGGACGAAGATACGAAGGCGGAGCTGTTGGGTTGTATACCGGAGAGTGATTCGGCCAAGATTGATCTCGTTCAGCGGCATATGGGCTCAACGATAGTGGATTTGTATTTATTGCACAGCGAGGCCAATGAACCCGAACACCCGGAAGCTGATTCGTTGGCGCAAGCGCTCTATACGGGAATGGAAAATATGTTCGATGAGATAACAGCTAATACATCCCCCTATTTCAGGTTCTTTGCAGTCCCCCTGTTGAAGAATTTTGGCTTGGGAATGGCTGAGGGTCCTGTCCAGTCATTAGTGGAAGACGTAACACAACGAAACACCTATGCCGACCGCACAGATGACTTGAATGGTTTGTTCTTTATTAACGATGGATACCAAGCTATCGAAACGGTTTCTTCTGAAGCCACACCGCATAAATTTATTCGCAACGGGCAATTGATCATAGAACGCGGAAAGACTAAATATAATGTTTTGGGTCAGCAAGTGAACGAATAAACAAACAAAATATCTAAAAAGTGGCATACACTCTTGTGTATGTCATTTTTTTTTTGTACCTTTGCAGCCGCAAAGGTGTGTACAAGATAAGCACTCAATAGAAGCGCATAAAATAACAATATATAGCATGAAAAAAGAAATTCAATTCTCCCTTGTCTATCGTGACATGTGGCAGAGTAGCGGTAAGTATGTTCCGCGTAAGGATCAGTTGGCACGCGTAGCGCCGGTAATTATTGACATGGGCTGTTTTGATCGTGTTGAGACCAATGGTGGCGCATCGGAACAAGTGAACCTGTTATACGGAGAGAATCCGAATCAAGCGGTACGTACGTTCTGTAAGCCGTTCAATGAGGCGGGAATCAAAACGCATATGCTCGACCGCGGTTTGAACGCATTGCGCATGAATCCTGTTCCGGCGGATGTGCGTCAGCTGATGTACAAAGTAAAACACGCGCAAGGCACAAATATCACCCGTATCTTCTGCGGTCTGAACGACCCGCGTAACATCATCCCGTCTATCAAATGGGCGAAAGAGGCCGGAATGACTGCTCAAGCAACGATGTGTATCACCTATTCAAAAGTGCACACGGCGGAGTACTACATCAACCTCGCTGAGCAACTTATCGAAGGCGGTGCGCAGGAGATATGCCTGAAGGACATGGCGGGCATCGGTCGTCCGCACATGCTTGGCGTGATCGTAGCGGCTATCAAAGAGAAACATCCCGATATCATCATCCAATACCACGGTCATACAGGACCGGGCTTTAGTGTCGCTTCGATGCTCGAGGTGGCGAAAGCCGGCGGTGACGTGTTGGACGTAGCGATGGAACCGCTGAGTTGGGGTAAGGTGCATCCGGACGTAATTACCATCCAAGCGATGTTGAAAGATGCCGGTTTTCTGGTGAAGGATATTAACATGAAGGCCTACATGGAGGTTCGTAGCCTGACGCAGGAGTTTATTGACGATTTCTTGGGTTATTGGATTGATCCTAAGAACGCGTTAATGACCTCATTGCTGGTGGGTTGTGGACTTCCCGGCGGTATGATGGGATCGCTGATGGCGGACCTCAAGGGCATGCATATGGCGATCAATGCCAACCTCAAAAAGAAAGGAGAACCCGAACTGTCAGAGGATGAACTGCTTGTTCAATTGTTCGACGAAGTACAGCGTATATGGCCTATGCTTGGTACACCGTGTCTGGTAACACCGTTCAGTCAATATGTGAAGAATGCTGCACTGATGAACCTGTTCAGCCGTTCGATGGGAGAGAAAGACTTCACGCGTATGGATCCCGCTATGTGGGGTATGATACTTGGTAAGTCCGGTAAGTTGCCTGGAGAACTGGCGCCGGAGATCATCGAATTGGCCAAGGAGAAAGGATTTGAGTTCTATACAGACGATCCGCAAAAACTGTATCCTAACGTGCTGCCGCAGTATATTAAGGAGATGGAAGAACTTGGTTGGGACCGCGGACAAGACGACGAAGAACTGTTTGAGTTTGCTATGCACGACAAACAGTACCGCGAATATAAGTCCGGTCAGGCGAAGGAGCAGTTTAATAAAGATCTCGCAGAGCGTATGCAGAAAGCAGGCAAAGAGGTGCCGGAGAACTTGCGTCAGTATTTGCCGAATGTACAAAGTGCCAATGTGCAATGCGCAAAGACCGGCAATGATGACCAGGCAGCTGTGGCATATGCACTTTATCTGGCCGGCAAGAAGCCGAAAGAGGGTATTATTACGCTGCCGGAGATTCACCACACCGCTTGGAATCACAAATATTATACGTTGAAATAAACCATAAAAACACTGTATATGAAAAAGTACAATTTTAATGCAGGACCGAGTATCCTGCCGCAAGAAGTGATCAAACAAACTGCTGAAGCAGTGATTGATTTTCAAGGTGAAGGTCTTTCTGTATTGGAGATTTCCCACCGAGCGAAGTATTTCCAGCCTGTTATGGACGAGGCGGAGGCGCTGATGAAAGAATTGCTCAATGTCCCTGAAGGATATCGCGTCTTGTTCCTTGGCGGCGGTGCATCGCTTCAGTTCTGCATGGTGCCGTTTAACCTGCTTGAGAAGAAAGCGGCATACCTGAATACCGGTGTTTGGTCCAAGAAAGCGCTCAAGGAAGCCAAAGGTTTCGGTGAGGCAGTCGAAGTAGCAGCCAGCACGGATTCAATCCCGGCGAACTACGAGATCCCGCAAGATGCTGACTATTTCCACATTACGACCAACAATACGATCTTCGGTACTGAAATTAACGATGAGAAATTGGCTGAGATATACAAGAAGAAAGGTAATGTGCCTTTGGTAGCCGATATGAGTTCGGATATCCTCAGTCGTCCGATTGATGTCAGTCAGTACGATATCATCTACGGTGGTGCGCAGAAGAACTTGGCACCGGCGGGTGTAACCTTCGTTATTATCAAAGAATCGTGCCTTGGTAAGGTCAGCCGTTATATTCCGACCATGCTCAATTACCAGACCCATATTGACGGAGGTTCGATGTTTAACACGCCTCCGGTACTACCTGTTTATACAGCCCTGCTGACTCTTCGCTGGCTCAAAGCGAACGGTGGTGTTAAATGGATTCAGGCGCGCAATAAAGCAAAAGCAGACTTGCTCTATAAGTGCCTCGATGAGTCGAAACTTTTCATGCCTACCATCTCCAAGAAAGAGGATCGTAGTTGCATGAATATCTGCTTCGTGTTCAAACCTGAGTATGCTGAACTGCAAGATGACTTCTTCAAGTTCGCTACCGAGCGCGGCATGGTAGGTATCAAGGGTCACCGTTTGGTAGGCGGTTTCCGTGCAAGTTGTTATAATGCAATGGACCTTGAAGGTGTACAAGCATTGGTTGATTGTATCCATGAGTATGAGAAACTTCATTAATTAAAAATTTAAAATAACGAATTAAAATGAAGGTTTTAGTTGCAACAGAGAAACCCTTTGCGAAAGTGGCTGTGGATGGCATTCGTGAAGTGGTCGAAGGCGCAGGATATGAACTGGCGCTTCTCGAGAAATATACTGATAAACAGCAATTGTTGGACGCAGTCGCAGATGCTGACGCGCTCATTATCCGCTCGGATATTGTGGATGCGGCAGTCCTGGACGCTGCAAAAGCTTTGAAAATAGTCGTACGTGCCGGTGCCGGATATGACAATATTGATCTGGAAGCGGCGACTGCGCACAAGGTAGTAGCAATGAATACGCCGGGTCAGAATAGTAATGCGGTGGCAGAATTGGCACTCGGTTTGATGGTCTATGCCGTACGTAATTTATACAATGGTACCAGCGGTACGGAACTCAAAGGCAAGAAACTCGGTATTCATGCTTTCGGAAATGTCGGTCGCAATGTGGCACGCATTGCACAGGGCTTTGGAATGGAAGTGTATGCATACGATGCGTACTGCCCGGACGAGGCGATGACAGCAGCAAATGTAACTCCGCTGCATAGTGCAGAGGAGTTGTACAAGACTTGTGACATCGTGAGTCTGCATATTCCTGCAACGGCAGAAACCAAGAACAGCATCAACCATGACCTTGTCAACCTCATGCCGAAGGGTGGAGTGCTGGTTAATACAGCGCGCAAAGAAGTTATTGACGAGGAAGGCCTCATTGCACTCATGCAAGAACGTGCGGATCTCAAGTATATGACGGATATTATGCCCGTTGCTGACGCGAAGTTCCGCACACTCTTTGAAGGACGCTACTTCGCAACCCCCAAGAAGATGGGCGCGCAGACTGCAGAAGCCAATATCAATGCCGGAATTGCGGCAGCCAAGCAGATTGTGGACTTCATCCAAAACGGCAACACCCGCTTTCAGGTGAATAAATAATGAGAAAATTAGTTACGATAGTATTGACCCTTGTGGCCGTTGGTACCTACGCACTCCCGGTAGAGTGCGTAGGTACTGCGACTCAAGTGGTTGAAGGTACGGATACGCTGTTTGTTTTTAAGGATGAGATACATCTTCGGTCGAAAATAGGAGATGTGGATTGGTATAAAGCCGACGGCAATATATATGCCTCCAATACGGACGAGATCTACCCGGATGAAGGATGTTACATCGTGAATGGTAGTCGGTTCTGCGTGCAGTTGTACCAAGGATTGGATGATTTGGACTTCACAATTGAGACATCTTGTGAGAATACGGTACTACATTTAACCGGTGATCTTTCTTCACGTAAGCGCGCGTATATACTAACGTATAATGCGTTGGCATGGAACACTGAAGCGTGGGCTGATTCGGTCGCTCAAATGGAAGGAACATTAAAACCGACCATCGTCTTACCGCCTCTCTATGGTGCTACTCCGATTCGTATCTGTTATGATCCGGAGATACGTGAAGCCTTGGGTTTGGACTCGGCATGTGTTGAGGTCAACCTGCAGGAAGCAGATGTGAAAGCGGTGAAGATGGAACTGACCTCGTTGGCTACCACACGTGGTGCAGAGGGAGAAAAATCGAATGAGCGCAATCGTCCGACCAGTCAGACGCTGATTGTTGGATCGGATTACAGTGGACCGCTGGAAGTGGCGTTCTATTCCAATCCGACACCTGCGGCACTGTTTTATCGTTGGAGCATTTATAAATCCACCGAACGCATTGTAACACGAACGGATCAGGATATCCGCTATACGTTCTATGAACCGGGTTCGTATCGTATCGTATGCTCGGTGAATAATGCGGAGTGTACCTCCGACTCATCGGAAGTGGTAGTTAACATATCGGAGTCTTATTTGGCGGTACCGAATGTGTTTACACCGAACGGGGATGGCAAGAACGATGAGTTCCGTGTGGTCTATCGTTCGCTCAAAGAGTTCCATTGTTGGGTGTATAACCGTTGGGGCAAATTGGTATATGAGTGGACGGATCCCGCCAAAGGGTGGGATGGCACCATCAATGGTCGTCCTGCTGCTGAGGGTGCGTACTTCTATGTCATTCGTGCGCTGGGAACAGATGCCCCGAAGAATGCATCGTATATGATGAAGGCGGTTTATACGAAGAAGAAACTGAATGCGGATGAAGCAGTTATCGGTGTCTATCAGTTATCAGGAGATATTAATTTAATAAGAGGAAATAGATAAATGAAGAAAAAGGTTTTAACTATGTTACTGGCCAGTACAGTATTAGCAGCAACGGCTGCTACGAACCCGTTCTTTGATTACAAGAACTGGAAAACGCCGCATGGCACATATCCGTTCAACGAGATTCATGCGGAGCACTATATGCCTGCTTTTGAAGAGGCTATGCGTCAAGGATTGAGAGATATTGACAATATCGTCAATAATCCGGCTGCGCCAACGTTTGCCAATACAATTGAGGCGTACGAGGCTTCCGGTGAAATGTTGACAGTGGTCGCAGGCTGTTTCTACAACCTCACCAGCGCAGAGACCAATGACACGCTGCAGCAGATTGAGATGGAGCTCAGTCCGAAACTCTCGGAGTATTCGGCGACTATTCGTTTGAACGAGGGGCTATTCCAACGTATCAAAACGGTGTATGACCAGCGTGACAATCTCAAACTGAATAAAGCTCAGCGCAAACTGCTCGAGGATATCTATGAGAGTTTTGCCAATAACGGAGCTAACCTCAGTCAGGAAGACAAACAGACCTATCGCGAGTTAACCGCCAAATTGAGCCAACTGACTCTCCAATACGGTCAGAACGTGCTCAAGACAACGAATGCATGGACCATGCTCATTACCGATGAGGCCCAGTTGGCAGGTCTGAATGACGACACTAAGGCGATGCTACGTGCTAATGCGGAGAAGAAGGGACTGGACGGTTGGCTGCTCAACCTCAAACCGACGACCACTATTCCGGTTATGCAGGATATGGACAATCGTGATATCCGTCGCGAACTGTACATGGCGAATGTAGGCAAATGTGTTGGTGGCGAGTATGACAATACGGCCGTAATTGTGGAGATTGTTAATACTCGTCTTGCATTGGCCAAACTATTCGGCAAGAAGACCTATGCAGACAAATCGCTCTACAAGACGATGGCAGAGACTCCGGAGAACGTCTACAAACTGCTTGACCAATTGCGGGACGCCTATATGCCGGCAGCTTTGGCAGAAGTGCAGGAAGTCGAGGACTACGCACATGCACATGGTTTCTATGCGGCTCATCTGCAACCGTGGGATTTCAGTTATTACAGCAAAAAACTGAAAATGGAGAAGTACTCCATCTCTGATGATGACTTGCGTCCATATTTTGAATTGGAAGCAGTTAAAAAAGGTGTTTTCGGTTTGGCGGAACGTCTATATGGCTTGAAATTCAAGGAGAACAAGCATATTCAGGTCTATAATCCGGAAGTGACGGCTTATGAGGTGTTTGACGAGAAAGGTAAGTTCCTGGCAGTGTACTACGCTGACTTCCACCCGCGGGATGGTAAGCGTGGCGGTGCGTGGATGAATGACTTCCAACCGCAGTACATGGTCGGCAAGAAAGACCATCGTCCGCATATTGTGAACGTGATGAATTTTACTCGTCCGACAGCAGATAAACCGGCATTGTTCACCTACGATGAGGTGCGCACGTTCCTGCACGAGTTCGGTCATGCCCTGCATGGCATGCTTACCCGTTGCCAGTATAGCGCGCAGAGCGGAACGAATGTGCCGCGTGACTTTGTTGAACTGCCGAGCCAGTTCAACGAGAACTTTATTGATGAGAAAGAGTTCCTTGACACCTTTGCCAAACATTATTTGACAGGTGAACCATTACCGCAAGAACTGTTGGATAAGATGCACGCCAGCCAGACTTACCACGCTGCGTATGCGTGTGTACGTCAGCTCAGTTTTGGTTATCTCGACATGGCTTGGCATAGTTTGGAACAACCGTTTGAAGTGAACGAGACGATAGGTACTCTTGAGTCCGTAACACGTTTCAGTGATGCGGCTATGGAGCAAGTTCAAGTTCTGCCGAATGTTCCGGGTACGCAGATGTGCTGCGCGTTTACGCATATCTTCTCCGGTGGCTATGCAGCAGGGTACTACAGTTACAAGTGGTCCGAACTGCTGGATGCAGACGCATTCTCGGTATTCAAGGCTGCACAAGCTAAGAACGGCTCTATCTTTGATAAGAAAGCTGCTAAGCGTTTCCGTGAGAACATCCTGGAGAAGGGTGGCACCGAGAAAGCGATGGATCTGTATGTCCGTTTCCGTGGCGGCGAACCGACCATCAATGCGCTGTTGGAGCGTGATGGCATTAAGGTACAAGAGATTAAATAAGGCCGTCTTAAAAAGAACATAGACAAAATAAATCCCGTCCGATAGGGCGAGATTTATTGTAAGGTATAGGGTTTAGTGCCTTTTCTTAAAAATGAAAACAGTCGTCATCTCGACGCCTGTTTTTCTAAGGTATTAGTCTGTTTATTTAAGGTACAAAAAAGATTGGTCTTTTCAGCACGGATTCTCAACAACAATTATACTCATTTTGCAAACTACACTTGTCATTTTCAAATCCGGTGCAAAGGTACTACTTTTTTTTGATATGACCAAATCTTTTTTTATGTTTTATAGCATGATTCTTGTTTTTTTGTCTATTTTTATTGTTTTTGTTTGATTTGAGGTACTTTTTCTATAGTCTTTCCAGTTCGATAACTTCCAAATTGTCAATTTTGAAACCGTCAATGGTAAATCGGATCAGTGTTTGGCAAGGCTGCCATCCTTGTTTACCGGCTGCACCCGGGTTGAGGGTGAGGAACTTAAATTGGGAGTCATATTGCACTTTGAGAATATGACTGTGCCCGCATACAAATAGGTCAATACGATGATTCGGATCTTCGTAGTTCTCCAGTGCTTTGCGGAACATAGGAATGAGCCATGGATTGTAATGGCCCGGATAGCCGCCAATGTGGGTCAGGAGTACGTTTACATCTTCCACGCGGAAACGGTAGAACTCGCTCAGACTGTACCGTACATCTCCGCTATCCATGTTTCCATATACAGCACGAGTGGGTTTGAATTCCCGTAGGCGACGCAACACCTCATCGCTGCCGATATCTCCGGCATGCCAGATCTCATCTACGTCTTTGAAATGCTCAAATACGCGTTTGTCTAACAATCCATGCGTGTCACTTAATACACCTATTCGTGTCATTTGCGTGTCAATCTGTCAATGGTGAAGATAGATGTAGTGATAGCGATAGTGATAACTACCATAAAGAATACCACATCGCGTAAGTCAATCACACCGCGGGAAAGGGAAGAGTAGTGGTCTTGTAGCAGTGTCCAATAGAGTACAAAACCGCTGAGTGCGCCAAGTATATAGCACACGATTTGACTCTTGCTGAACGTAGCACATAGTAGACCTATAGCCATGAATGTACCGCTCAGTAGAATCAGTCCGATGAACGAACCAAGGAACGCACCGCTATCCAAATTACCCATCGGCTCTGCCATGTATGCCACGACAAAATAGTGCACGAAACACGGCAGCAAACCAATCAGAACTAACGTCCACGCGGCAAAATACTTGCCTAACATAATGCGTGTAAGCGAGATAGGTTTGGTGCGAATTAAATCCCAAATGCCCGATTGGCGCTCTTCGGAGAGCAAACGCATTGTCAATGCAGGACAGAGCAGCATAAATAGCCACGGGCTCAATTGGAAGAGTCCGTCCACTTGGGCATACCCGGAATCAATGATATTCCACTGTCCGGGTATGACCCAAAGGAAGAGGCTAATCGCCAATTGGTACAATCCAATCACAATGTACGCAATCGGCGTAGAGAAGTAATATCGAAGTTCTTTGCGATACATCAATGTTTCACTTCAATGTTCTTGTTAACCGGGGTCTTCGGGAAGAAGATCCAGAATGCGATAGAAACAACCAACGCAAATCCTGCAAAGATATACCAAGCTTCTTGCCAGCCAGCCCATACTTCATTAGCTTTGATGGAAATCTGTTGCAGGGTCTCTTGCAATTCTGTACTCGGGGTTGCAATTTCTTTGATTTTATCCCAAAACTCTAACCACAAATATTTATGTGCCTTGTCTTGAGCAACGCCAAATACGCTCCAATCTACATTCGGCACTAATTTATTTACAATAGCCTGCGCACTGAGTGTACCGATAGTAGCACCAACACCATTGGTCATCATCATAAACAGACCTTGTGCAGATGAGCGTTGCTCAGGTGCTGTCTCCTGATCAACGTAAAGGGCTCCTGAGATATTAAAGAAATCGAAGGCAAAACCATACACTACGCAACTAAGGATGAAGAATACTAATCCATTTCCCGGGTTGCCGACACCAAACAAACCAAAGCGGAATACCCATGCGAACATGGCCATGAGCATAACGTTCTTGATACCAAATCTCTTAAGGAAGAACGGAATTAATAGAATGCATGCGGCTTCGCATATCTGAGAAATCGAAATGAGCATGTTAGAGTGTTGAACAGCAAACGTTGTAGAATACTCTTGCATGGACTCAAAACTACCTAAGAAAGGATTCGCATAGGAGTTGGTCACTTGCAGACACATACCCAATAGCATGGAGAAGATGAAGAACAGAGCCATTTTCTTTTGTTTAAAAAGAGTAAAGGCTTTGAGTCCTAATGCTTCTACCATATCTACTTTTCCTTCAACTTTCTTAATTTCACATGCTGGTAATGATAAAGCATATGCAGCCAAAAGCAAACTTAAACCACCACTAACAACGAATTGCCACTGCGTATCTTGGAAGTGCAGCAAGTCAACGGCCCACATTGCAACAATGAATCCAACAGTTCCAAAAACACGAATAGGCGGGAAATCCTTAACCGTATCCATACCTGCTTTAACCAGCGCATTGAATGCCACCGAGTTCGTCAGTGCAATAGTAGGCATAAAGAATGCAACCGATATGGTGTAAAGGGTAAATAACGGTGCAAATTGTAACGCTTCCTCAGCTTGCCATGCATAAATACCTGCAGCTCCCATAAATAATCCGGCCAGCAAATGGCAAAGACTCAATAATTTTTGTGCAGGTATCCATCTGTCTGCTACAATACCCATTATAGCCGGCATAAAGAGACTAACTACACCCTGAATGGCATAGAACCAACCGATATGAGCTCCCATATCATGGGATGCCAGATAGCGGCTCATACAAGTTAAGTACGCACCCCAAACAGCGAACTCTAAGAAGTTCATCACAATGAGGCGAATTTGAAGAGATCTGTTTTTCATATGATTAAATTTTAATTAAAACTCACTGGTAAAGTGGAATTTTATGTGTTTGTAATCCTGCTGTGCCATGTTCAGTACATAGGCGCTGTCGGCCATGAACACATCGCGACCTTCTTTGTCGGTAGCCATGTACTGCGCTTTGCGTTTCTTGAACATATCCAGTTCGGCATCGTCATCAGACTCGATCCAGCAAGCTTTGTACATCTGCAGCGGCTGCCATTTGCATTTCGCCTGGTACTCATGCTCCAGACGGTACTGAATGACCTCAAACTGCAATTGTCCTACCGTGCCGATAATCTTTCGGCCGTTCAATTGGCTGATAAACAGCTGTGCCACACCTTCGTCCATCAGTTGGTTTACACCTTTCTCCAACTGTTTCTGTTTCATCGGGTCAGCATTGTCAATATACTTGAACATCTCCGGAGAGAAAGAGGGTAGTCCTTTGAAATGCAAATGTTCACCAGCCGTCAGCGTATCGCCGATCTTGAAGTTACCGGTATCCGGTAAACCTACCACATCGCCGGCATATGCCTCATCAACGGTCTCTTTCTTTTGCGCCATGAAACAGGTAGGAGCCGCAAAACGCATCTGCTGGTTCTTGCGTACGTGATAGTAATAGGTGTTACGCATGAACTTACCGCTGCAAATCTTAAAGAACGCGATACACGACCGATGGTTCGGATCCATGTTGGCGTGTATCTTGAAGCAGAACGCGGTGAACTTGTCTTCCATCGGTTCTACCGTACGCTCTTCTGCGGTCACAGGAAGAGGGGAGGGAGCATTCTCTACAAGAAAGTCCAGCAGCTCCTGCACGCCAATCGTCTTATATGCCGAGCCGAAGAACACCGGTGCCAAGTCTCCCCGCAAGTATGCCTCTCGGTCAAACTCCGGATAAACACCGTCTATCATCTCGAGATCCTCTTGCAACTTCTCACTTAATTCTGCAGGACGGTTGTTAATTGCGAATACGGACTCGAATTTTAGTCCTTGTCCGTTCGCCCATGTAACAGGCGTGCAATGAATGCCGAGTTCTTTTTCTGCTTCATCTATCAAATCGAAAGGATCCTTACCTTCACGGTCCATTTTATTCATGAAAACCATGACAGGAGTCTTGCGCATGCGGCATACTTCCATTAGACGGCGTGTCTGTGTCTCCACACCCTTGGCACTATCAATGACCACAATCGCACTGTCCACTGCCGTCAAGGTACGGAAGGTGTCTTCTGCAAAGTCCTGGTGACCCGGCGTATCAAGGATATTGATGTGAAAAATAGTGTCATCCTGCGGCGAATGGCTGTCCCCGGCGACGCGCCGGTAGTCAAACCCCATCACGGACGTAGCGACGGATATACCACGTTGCTTCTCGATCTCCATCCAGTCAGAGGTGGCAGTCTTGCGGATTTTGTTACTCTTTACCGCGCCAGCCACATGGATGGCACCGCCGTACAACAGCAGTTTCTCGGTCAGTGTCGTCTTTCCGGCATCCGGGTGCGATATGATCGCAAACGTTCTTCTTCGTAATATCTCTTGTTGATCAGCGGAGGGTAGCATTGAATTTCTGTTCAAATGTCGCCTTTAGGCGGTTCATAATATTTTCGATTTGTGTGTCTTTGAGCGTGTTCTCTGCGTCTTGGAGAATGAAACTGAGTGCATAACTCTTCTTGCCTTCCTCCAGATTCTTGCCCTCATAGACATCAAACAGGTATACATTCTTCAGCAGTTTCTTCTCGGTTGCAAACGCAGCACGTGCCAGATCGGCAAACTCTATGTTCTTATCAACCAGCAGTGCAAAGTCACGCTTCACTTCCGGGTACTTCGGCAGATCTGTAATAACGGCCTTGTACTGTTTGTTTTGTTTGATTAATTGGTTCCAATCCAAGTCTGCGTAATAGACTTCTTGGTCAATATCAAAAGCTTTGAGTTGTTTGCGGCTCACGATACCGATATAACCTAATGCCTTGCCATTAGCTGCTTTGAGCACCAAACCATCCGAGAACAACTCGTTCTCCAAACGCTCCACGCTCAACTTGCTCATATCTACACCCAAGCGTGCCAGCACATTATCTACATAAGCACGCAACTGATAGAAGGTCGTCTTCTCTTCCTTACGTACCCAAGTCTGTGCGGCCTTGTTTCCCGTCAACCACAAACCCAGATGCGGTTCTTCCGAATATTCGACAAGCGAATTTTCAGGATTGTGTTCCCGTGCAGCAGGGTTCGCATGGTAATGGTAGCAGTTGCCAAACTCGTAGAACTTAAGGTCGCTGTTCTTGCGGTTTGCATTGCGGGCAATTGATTCCAATCCGCCAAAGAGCAGGGTCTGACGCAGTACACCGAGATCGGAGCTAAGCGGGTTCATGATCTTGACGCAGGTAGCGAGAGAAAGATTCTCCAGCGGCTCGTAGTAGCTCACTTTCGTCAGCGAGTTATTCAGTATCTCATTGAATCCCTGTGCCGTCAGTTGTTCTGCTATGCGGCGACGCAGTTTCTCGGGGTCGGGTTTGACTCCATATGCTAAACTGGTGTTCAACTTCTCCGGGAACTCTACATTGTCGTAGCCGTAGATACGTAAGATATCTTCCACTACATCGCACTCGCGCTGAACATCGACACGGTAGCGCGGAACTGCCAACTGCCATTTGTCGCCATCTTTGGCTACAATGTCCATCTCCAGTGCTTTGAGGATCGTCTCGATCGTCTCTTCGCCAATGGCTTTGCCGATAAGGCTGTTCACACGGCTGATCTCGATGGTTACATCCCAAGGTGCAAAGTCTGCGGACTTGGTATCGGTGATCTCCATAGAAACCTGTCCTCCTGCTACTTCCTGAATGAGCAGTGCAGCACGCTTGAGTACATAGAGCGTGTTGTTCGGGTCGCAGCCACGCTCGTATCGGAATGACGCATCGGTCTGCAATTGGTGACGACGGCTGGTCTTACGTATGGTGACAGGATCGAAGTAAGCGCTCTCCAAGAACACATTCTTCGTGTTCTCTGTCACGCCGCTCTCCAAACCGCCAAAGACGCCTGCGATACACATCGCCTCGTCCTTATTGGCAATCATCAGATCGCGCTCGTTCATCTCACGCTCCACACCGTCCAGTGTGATAAATTTCTCGCCTTGGCGAGCATAGCGCACATGAATCTCGTGTCCTTTGATTTTGTCTGCATCAAACGCGTGCAGCGCCTGACCGCACTCGTGCAGCACAAAGTTCGTCACATCAACGATATTGTTAATCGGACGCAAACCGATGGAGAGCAGGCTGTTCTTCAACCACTCCGGACTCTCTTTCACTTCCACACCCTTGATACTTACACCCGAATAGCGAGGACAAGCGTCAGGAGCGTCCACGAAGACATTAATTTTTAATTCTTCATTTTTAATTTTTAATTGATCAAAAGCCTCTACACTTGGCTTAGTCAACGCCACTTCTTGTCCGTGTGCTTTGTAGTACGCATACAGGTCACGTGCCACACCGTAGTGTGAAGCCGCGTCCGAACGGTTTGGAGTGATATCTACCTCAATGATTGTGTCGTTCTCAATGTGGTAGTAGTCGGCTGCTTTCATACCAACCGGAGTATCTTGCGGCAGCACGATGATACCTGCGTGGTCTGTTCCTACACCGATCTCGTCCTCTGCGCAAATCATACCAAACGAATCCTCGCCGCGCAGTTTGCCTTTCTTGATCGTGAAACTCTCGTCGCCCTCATAGAGCACGGTTCCGATAGTAGCTACAATCACCTTCTGTCCGGCAGCCACGTTCGGCGCACCGCACACGATAGGCAGCGGTTCTGCCTCGCCTATATTCACCTTTGTGATATGCAAGTGGTCGGAATTAGGGTGGGGCTCACAAGTCAGCACTTCGCCTACAACCAGGCCTTTCAACCCACCGCGGATGGTCTCTTTCTCTTCTACTGTACCTACCTCAAGACCGATGGAGGTAAGGATTTTTGCTACTTGCTCCGCATCGTCGTGCAGATCAATGTAGCGCTTTAACCAATTGTACGAAATATTCATATGTTTGTTATTCTAATATGCTTTATCCAAAATCGGCTGCAAAGGTACTAAAAAAAAATGACATATGCAAATGCATATGCCACTTTTCTGAAATTTATTCGCAATATTCGAATGCGTGTGCCCATTTGGGCTGGATTCTTGGCGCTTTGAACGGCATTTTTGATTGCTGTGTGGGTGTCGGTCCGACCATATGAATCGGTGCACCGTTGCGGGCATGACCAATCAGTTCCCAATTCTCCTCACCGATAGTCAGTGTGCCGTCTGCAATCAACCATTGTGCGGCGGGCGAGAGATAACCTTGGGTAAAATACGCCTTGTTGGTGTAGTAGAGCGTAGAACCGCCTATTTCCATCTGCTCGTCATCCCGGAAGCCGGCATATGCGGTGCCGGGCTCCATACTGGTATTGAGTTCAAATGTCCCGGTCGGCAGCGTGGTTTGATCCAGACTGCTGAACAGGTAGATGTATGCAAATGGGATACAGGTGGTAGTACCTACTTTTACGGATTTGTTTTTGTTATAACTCATGATGGTCCAGAAATTGAAACCATACATGCTATATGCTGTGTACGCATGTTCCGAATAAGTGAGCGTATCCACTTCCTGACCGGAATAATCCGACGGACCTTTGACCGCATCGGGTTCGGGATAATAATCTGCTACGGGCACCGCCGTTATACCTCCGTGCGAAATGTCTGAACCGCCCTTGGTGTTTTCTACGACAGGACATTGCTCGGCTTGTATAACCGGTTGAAAATCTTCGGAAAGGAAAGCAACAACCATGCAGTTTTCTGCGTTCCACTTGTCATCGAGTGTGATGGTGTATTCCTCGTTGTATCGCTGCTTGCTGATGAGTATCGGATCTCCTTTTGCTTCTGTGAGGAACGCACGTACTGCATTGGTGTGACGGAACTCTTTCCAACCTTCGTAAGAATAGTAGTAATCCTGCTGATAGTCAACCATTCCGGACTCTTTGATGAGCACGGTGAGTTGTAATTCATTAATGTCATTTCGGGATAGAGCACCATACACTTTGATTTTCAGTTTACGGGTGTCTGCATCGTACGAATTGGATATACGAATAGATGCGTATGTGGTCGTCTCAAACTGGGATTTATCGACCGTTTCCAAATACCCCGGGTGAAAGACGACTGCGTTTACACTCCGACCATTATCGTTCTTGTAGTTGGTCTTAGCGCGGTTGATGGATGCACTCGGAGCACCGTCCACTTTTAGTGCTTTGGTGACGGTTTGGCTGCCGGAAACGGTAAAATGGTCTTTTTGGTATCCGTCATGGTGCAACACGAGCACCCAATTGATGTCGTTTCCCATGAACTCATGAATACAATTCATGCCGTAAGGACAATATCCGCAGTCTTGGCCCGTGAATTCCTCAATGAGGTGTTTCTTGGGATACGAGTCTAAGATCGGCTCTTGGGGTGTGTTCGGTTCACACGCTGTGAGCAGCAGTGCACTTAATCCGATAAGTGCCAAAAAATGAGAATGTTTCATATCTTATAAATGATAAATTTTGTCGTTGTGTTGAATGAATAAAAGGCCGTTTTGGATGAATTTCTTACAGGGTGCTTTGTCTGTTTGTACCTCATCCATTCCTTGTGTCACGTTGTAATGCACTGTCAATACCCGGCTTTCTGACGTGGTAGAGAAGGTGTAAACAACCGTAACATACGTGTCCGTGGGTGAGAAATGGGCATACCAGGAAGCCATTCCGTCCGGTGTATAATGAAGCGTCTCCTCGGTCTTTTCGTTTCCGGATTTGCATGCTCCGGCGCAGCAGAACTCGTCTACGATACCTTCAACGGAGCGGTTGATGGTTACTGTGAGCGCTTCGTCGCAAAGCAAAGAACCATTCAGTTTTACCGTCAGTTCGCCGGTCAGCAGATCTTCTTCTGCTTCGTTAATGGTAATTTCCATTCCTTCTTCAGGGATATCTCCATATTCGTCCACGCTGACAATGAGCGCGTTGGCATGGAGACTAATCAGACTAATCAATGCCATTAAAAAATTTCTCTTCATATGCTTGTGTAATATGTTTGTCTTCCGGGTCTAAATACAGCGTCAGTATATACAATTGCGCTGAATCATAACTCTCTTTAATCTCTAAAAGCTCTTTGTCCGCGTTCACATCGCGTAATACATGGCGGTGGTAATACTGTGTATTAACACTTCCGTCTGGCATGGCTTGAACACCGAGCACACTGTCCTCGATCAGCCAATAGGACTTTTCCATCTCGCTTACCGAAGGTATAGCTGTATCTTTCATCGCAGTGTACACCATCGTAGGCCATACACTCATGTCAGCCAGCCACTCGCCGTTATAAGGCATCATATCGACATTTCCCATAGGGAAAGGCGTTGTGGCTGTGCCGCCCATGAACTGATAAATACTATCTGCCGCAGGGCAAGTGTAATCGTATTTGCCTTGTGTGAAGGGGTTGGATGCAGGGTGGAGTGCTACGACAGCCAACTGCTCTCCGTACTGCTCATGTAGCGCCTGTGCTGTTTCGGCTGCTGTCGGGCAGTTCACACACCGAAAACCCGTGTACTCAATGAGCACATGTGTCCGGTGTCCGGAAGTACCCGTTTCAACCGGAATCAGCTGCTCGTCTTTCGGAATGACCTCACAGCCGCATAATGTTGCTATCACCAAGAAAACGAGTAGTTTACGCATAGTCCTTCTTGTTGTGGTACATATCGGCAAACGCCTCCTGCACAGTGAAATCCTTCTTGTGTCTTGGTGTAACCGAGCATGGCTCGATGGGCACCGTGTGTGTAGGTGAGGCTTGCGGTATAAAAATGTTCATTGTCCGCATCAGGCGCATAGCCGATGTTGTACATCCATTCGCCGCTAAGGGTCCAATGGTGGTAGAGACTCAGTTCGTACAATGCAAAAATCCATTGTCCCTTGTGGTCGGGCGAGTAGAGGTATTGTAGTTCGCCGCGCATGGATACATTATTATTTACTTGCACGCGCGCGTCAAGAACCGCGATTCCGGAACGGATGAAACCGCCTTCCCCTTCTACTACCTGCTGATTGTAATTCTGGTACATCAGCATCGCATTAAGCCACCAGTTCTTGGAGATACGTTTATTAAGTTCCATATTGACATCCGTGTAGAACTCTCCATCGGCACTTGTGTCCATTGTCCATGCTCCGTCATTGGCGAGTCCTCGGATATGCGCTGCACTGATTTTCAGTGTAGTACCATATCTTCCTTCCATCTTGGTCTTGCGCGGCCAAGTGTATCGAATCTCGGCTTGAAACGCCATCTCTCCGCGTGTGTATTGTGTTGCATATGAGTTTAACGCGGGTAATGCATAGGTGTGCTGGACAGCAAAAGCCGGCATGTTATTCAGTCTGCCGGCTAAGCCGTTTCGCAGACGCTCCGAGCGGAATGACATGTTGTACGAACGTTTGAACTGCGCCAAAACAGACAACCCTTTGCGGCTGTATTCGGTACTGACCAACAGGGCATCACCGTCATCATAACTGAATCCGTTTTCGACACACGGATCATTGGCCTTACGGGCGTATTCAACCAACATGTTCCAGTCCTTTATGTGCAACGCGGTTCGAACATCTGCCGCACCGACCCAATTGGGGAAATTGTATTGGTATATTCCGCTTTCTTTTACAACCTGCACGACATCATCTGCTTCGTATTTGGACACCCAACTTCCGCCTATTGTCAGACCGATCTGTTGTGCCTGCATTGCCTCGCTCCATTGATCGATTTGAATCTCCGCATCGGCGCCCAAAACAGCATCGCGTTTATAGTTCCATCCAAAGGCCTGATCCTTATAACAATTCCAGTATCGACGTTGCTTTCCTCCTAGTGCAGTCACATGAATTCCCCGATAAGGCGTGGCTTGTATTTTCGCACCGCGAAGAGAGCCGTCAACTCCAAGACTTCTGTCTTCGTACAGGTTCAGAATAAGCCCGGAACCGAATTGACCATACACATCACCTATCGTAATTTCTCCCCAATCGAACGCTGCTTCAACACTCAAATGGCTCATTCCGTAACCTCCGAAATCGGTCTCGTAGCCGGGCATCGGCCATTGAGTTAACTCCAAACGTGTTGTGGCACGTAGTTCGTGAAAATGCGCACGATTGGAGTCGTTGACATAATGAACCGACAAGTCCAGATAACTGTTGCTGTGGTACATTACCGGTTTCCAATCCAACAAACCGGTGTGCTCAATGGCACCGCTCACGTACACGGTGTCATGAGCGGATAGCGTTGTGCATACGAGCAGACTAACGAAGATATGTGCGTACCTCTTCTTCATCGCCGGCACTATAGCCTACGTGGGTATATACGATTTTGCCTTTGCTGTCCAGTACAAACATGTGCGGAATACTCTGCACGTTCATAGCACGCTTGAATGTCCCGTTCGGATCTAACAATACGTGGTATTCCCAGCCGTTTCCATCCACTAACGGCTTGACTTTGTGGCTGTCCTGCGCCTGATCAACCGATACGATATACATCTCCACACCGGTCTCTTCCTGCCAGTCTGCATACACTTCGTTAATGGCAGTCAGTTCGCGCATACACGGCTTGCACCAGGTAGCAAAGAACGAAATAATAACCGGTTTACCCGATTGTCCCAACGTGGCGACATTGACTGTTTTGCCATTTACGTCACTCAACGTTACTTCCGGTAGCACGGCCATACAATGCCAGCTCAGAAGGATAAAAAACAGACTAATTAAAATACGTTTCATAGCGATACTATAATTTTTGCGGCGCAAAGGTACAACTTTTTTATGATATATGCAAGTGACAGCGCATTTTTTGTAAAAAAGTATGCAATTATTTGCATATGTCATTTTTTTTTAGTAATTTTGCGCCCGATTTTGACTTATTTTATATTATAACAGAAAAAATACATGGCAAAAACAGCATTAATAACAGGTGTTACGGGGCAAGACGGCTCGTATCTGTCGGAGTTTTTATTGGGTAAGGGATACGAAGTGCACGGCATCATCCGTCGCAGTTCGGTGGACTATAGAGAACGTATTGCTCACCTGGAGGGCATGCCGCATTTCCATTTGCATTATGCTGATATGAGCGACTCAATGTCGTTGGTGAAACTGGTTGGCAAAGTGCAACCGGACGAGATCTATAACCTTGCAGCGCAAAGCCACGTGCAAGTGTCGTTTGATGCGCCTGAGTTCACAGCTGATGTGGATGCAGTAGGTGTTTTGCGTGTGCTGGAGGCGGTGCGTACCAACCATCTGGAGAAGACCTGTCGAATATACCAAGCTTCGACCAGCGAATTGTATGGTAAAGTGGAAGAAGTGCCGCAATCGGAGGCCACACCGTTCCATCCTTACAGTCCGTACGCTGTGGCCAAATTATACGGCTATTGGATCATTAAGGAATACCGCGAGGCGTATAACATGTTCTGCTGTTCGGGTATTCTCTTTAATCATGAATCAGAACGTCGCGGCGAGACGTTTGTGACCCGTAAGATCACGCTTGCTGCAGCACGTATTGCGCAAGGCAAACAGGATTGTCTCTATCTGGGTAATCTGGATTCGTTGCGCGACTGGGGATATGCCAAAGACTATGTGGAGTGCATGTGGCTGATTTTGCAGCACGAGACGCCGGAAGATTTTGTTATCGCTACGGGCGTGCAGCACACGGTACGTGAGTTCGCAACACTCGCATTCCATCACGCCGGTATTGAACTGCGTTGGGAAGGAAAAGGCGTGGATGAGAAAGGTATCGACACCAAGACCGGCAAAGTGGTCGTGGCTGTCAGCCCGGACTTCTATCGTCCGACCGATGTAGTGAATCTGCTCGGTGATCCGACTAAAGCGAAACGAGAGTTGGGATGGAATCCGCAGAGCACAAGTTTTGAGCAACTCGTGGAACTCATGGTTAAGCACGATATGCAGAAGGTGACTGCGGATGATGCAGCTGCGCAGATACGCAAAGTGAACTTGGCAGAGTATTTGGAAAAAGGTGTAGATAAATAAAGTTAGGGTGCGCCTACAGGTCATCTCGGAGGCTCATCGGAGGAGAAACGTATCCCACTTAAGTTATAATATACATAGTATATTATGGCGTGATTTTGAAAAATAGCAGATGAAAATGGAAAAGAATTCGAAAATATATGTAGCCGGACACCGTGGAATGGTGGGAAGTGCCATCGTGCGTGAATTGCAGCGTCAGGGCTATACGAACATTATTACTCGTACGCATAAAGAATTGGATCTCTGTCGTCAGGATGCCGTGGAGGCGTTCTTTGAGGCGGAGAAGCCGGAATATGTGTTCTTGGCAGCCGCTAAAGTGGGAGGAATTATCGCGAATGAGCGGCATTTGGCGGATTTTATGTACGATAACATGATCTTGGAGATGAACGTGATCCATGCCGCATGGAAGAACGGTTGCAAGAAACTGGAGTTCTTGGGTTCGTCTTGTATCTATCCGCGTATGGCACCGCAGCCGATGACGGAGAGTTGTCTGTTGACCGGTGAGTTGGAGAAAACCAACGAAGCATACGCTTTGGCCAAAATCAGCGGACTCAAATACTGTGAGTTCCTCAACCGCCAATATGGTACGGATTACATTTCCGTCATGCCGACGAACCTGTACGGACCGAATGATAACTATCATCCGGAGCACAGCCATGTATTACCGGCACTCATTCGCCGTTTCCATGAGGCGAAAGTAAGTGGAGCAGAGAGTGTGACGTGCTGGGGAACCGGTAGTCCGTTGCGTGAGTTCTTGTACGTGGATGATTTGGCCAACCTGTGCGTGTTCCTGATGAATAACTACTCAGGAAACGAGACGGTGAATGCCGGAACTGGCAAAGAGTTGACGATCAAGGAGCTGACCGAACTGGTAGCCAAAGTGGTCGGTTATGAAGGACGTATCGAGTGGGATAGTACCCGTCCGGATGGTACACCGCGCAAACTGCTGGATGTCAGCAAAGCGACAGCACTCGGATGGACCTATAAGACCGAGTTGGAAGACGGAATACGTCTTGCATACAAAGACTTTTTGGAAAATCCCATGCGCGCAGAGAGATAAATGCGGGACTTTAGTTTGGACATATATCGGGCGTTGCTGGAAACGCTGCAGACGAAGGGATATCGATTGATTTCGTATGCGGAGTATCTGAAAGGACAAAGGGACAATGTACAAGGTACAAAATACGTCATCCTGCGTCATGATGTGGATCTCAAGCCGCAGAATAGTCTGCGCACGGCACAAATAGAGCACTCGTTGGGCGCGAAAGCAACGTATTATTTCCGTGTGGGTAAGGAGAGCAACGAGCCGCAGGTCATCAAAGCGATCGCACAACTGGGACACGAGATAGGGTATCACTACGAGGATATGTCGCTCTGTAACGGGGACGTGGATAAGGCATATGACCATTTTACGACATGGCTCGCCTATTTCCGGCAGTTCTACGCGGTGGAGACCATTTGCATGCACGGCGCGCCGACGAGCAAATGGGATGGCAAAGATCTGTGGAAGAAATACGACTACCGCTCGCTGGGCATCATCGGAGAACCGTATCTCGATACCGATTTTAGCGATGTGTTCTACTTGACAGACACAGGACGTTGTTGGGACGGATACAAAGTGAGCGTGCGTGACAAAATACCGCGCTACCAGGACGAATGGACCGCCAAAGGACTGGTGTGGCATACAACACCCCAATTACTAAAAGCAATAGAAGAAGGCAAACTGCCGGACCATGTCATGATGACCACCCATCCTCAACGCTGGACCAACCAAACCGGCGAATGGTGGAAAGAGCGAATGATGCAAAACGCAAAGAATATCATTAAACGAATAATAGTTAAAAACAAATAATGAGTAAGTTGAATTTTGGACTGATTGGTGCCGCAGGATACATCGCTCCGCGGCATATCAAGGCTATTGCCGATACGGGCAATAACTTGATTGTGGCATATGATAAGTTTGACAGCGTAGGACGCTTGGACAGTTCGTTCCCGGATTGTTCGTTCTTTACGGAGAATGAGCAGTTCGACCGTTTCTGCTCCAAACAGATGCGTACCGACAACCCGCTTCAATGGTTGTCTATCTGTACACCGAACTATACGCACGATGCATTCATTCGTTACGGTCTGCGTCTGGGATGCGATGTGATATGCGAGAAACCGCTGGTTCTCAACCCGTATAACATTGATAACCTGGTTGAACTGGAAGCAGAGACCGGTCATAAGGCGTACACGATTCTGCAACTGCGTCTGCACGACAAGATCCGTGCACTCAAAGAGAAAGTAGCAAACGGGCCGAAGGACAAGATCTACGATGTTGATCTGACTTATATCACCTCGCGCGGTAAATGGTACTACTCCAGTTGGAAAGGCGATGTGCATAAGTCCGGTGGTATCGCAACCAACATCGGCGTGCATTTCTACGATATGCTGCAGTGGATTTTCGGACCGGTGAAGCAAAACATCGTGCATGTCATGTCTTTTGACCGCGTTGCCGGATACTTGGAGTTAGAGCGTGCGCGCGTACGTTACTTTCTTAGTATTAACGCAGAGTGTCTGCCTGCCAACGCTGTGCAAGGAGAGAAGCGCACATACCGTACGTTGAGCATTGATGGCGAGGAGTTTGAGTTCTCGGCCGGCTTCACGGAGTTGCATACCGAGAGTTACAAGCAGATCTTGGCAGGAAACGGATTCCGTATCTCGGAAGCACGTCCGTGCATCGAGACCGTGAGCCAGATTCGTCATAGCGAACCTATCGGTTTGGTTGGCGATTATCACCCCTTAGCAAAATTACCCTTAGCAAAACACCCATTCGGTTGGGACGAAAAACGATGAGTAAATTTAGAAACATATTCTTTCTTGCAATCGTGACCTTGGCGATGATGTCCTGTGTGACAGCGCGCAAAGTGAACTATATGCAAGAACCGAACAAGCAGATTCCCACCTATGCGGATACGCTTAGTTTTGAGGATTATCAGCTGCGAATTGGCGATCGGTTGTATGTGTATGTCTATTCGTTGAACGAAGAGGTGCAGAAAATGTACAACTACGGCGGGTCCAATGCCTCTCAAATGCGTCAGCAGATGAACAATGGAGGTATGTATGGTTCGTACGATCTGTACACTTACCTCATTGATGAAGACGGCAACATGGACTTCCCGACAATCGGCAAAGTGCATGTACAAGGTCTGACCACACGTGAGGTGAAGCATAAACTGGAAGAGGAGTTGAGTACCTTGCTTCAGGATCTGCCCGGCTACAGCACGGTGTCTGTGGAAGTGAATATCGTCAACCGCTCGTTCTCTATCATCGGTGCGCAGAGCGGACGATATATAATCAATAAAGAGAAGATGACTATCTTCGAGGCACTCGCTATGGCAGGTGATCTGGGTGAGTTCAACAGTCGCCGGGAGATTAAGTTGGTGCGTGAGAAGAATGGCGTGACAACCATCAAGACCTTTGATGTCCGCTCGAAAGATATCGTCAATTCGGAGTATTACTACATCGAGCCGAACGACATCATCTATGTCCGTTACATGCCCGGATATAGCTTTGGCATCAACCATGTGACGACTGTGATCAGCGTGACGGCGGCTACGATCTCGTTCGGTGTACTGATTTACACGGTAGTACAGACGGGTATAAATCACGTGAACAAGTACTATCCGAAAACCGGATCTACAACGAATAACACGGAAGGAGGCGGAAAATGAAAAAGCTGAATATACTATTGCTTGCTTTCGTCGCTGTGCTGATGAGCAGTTGTTACAGTCACCGTGTGATTGGTTATCTGCAGGAACCGACCAAACAGAACAAGTTGCCGCAATATGATTCGGCAACGTATGAACCGTATCGTATCCGTGTCAACGATGAGATTATCTATCGGTTGATCACCATGGATGAGACCATGTCGAAGATGATGGATGCGAACAACAATTACTCTGCCGGTCAATATGCTAACTCGTACCGTGTGTATGCGGATGGTACAATCGATCTGCCGTTCCTCAAACCAATCAAAGTACAAGGTTTGACCGAAGTGGAGGCCCAGGATACGATTCGTGCTGCATTCCGGGAGATCATCCCCGATGCAGATGTTAAAGTGGCGCTGTATAACAAGTATTTCTCGGTAATCGGAGATGCCCATTCCAGCCAGTATTATATATACAAGGAGAAGATGAATATCTTCCAGGCACTCGCCATGACGGGAGATGTGATGAATAGCGGTGATCGCCGCCACATCCGTATTATCCGTCCGCGGGACAATGGAGAAGAACCGGAGATTCTGGAGTTCGATATACGTACCAACAGTATCATCGATTCGAAGTACTATTATGTGTATCCGAATGATGTCATCTATGTGGCTCGCCAACCGAACAGCTTCTATACCGTTCCGAGCTATTCCGGCTTTATCGGACTGATAACGAGCAGCGTAGCACTGTTGACAACGGTTCTGAACTACGTAGCGTACATCTATAAATAAGACTATGAGCAACAATAATCAATATTACACATCGGGAGGTAACAATGCGTATTATACTCCCGGAGGAAACAATCAGTATTATCAACCGGGAGGTAACAACAACTATTACCAAGCGGGTGGTAATCAGCAGTATTACATGCAAGACCCGCAGCAGCAAGGGGGAGATGACGAGGAGAGTTCGTTGAACTTCAACCCGATTGAGTGGTTGTTCACCTTCTTGCACTATTGGTATCTGTTTGTAATCGCGTTGGCGATTGCGATGGGTATGGCGATGTTGAAGAACAGACGCTGGATTGCGAGTTACTACTCGCAAGGTACCATTGTGATCAAAGAGAACACGGGTTACGGAGGTAACAGCTTGTCGTTGATGCAGGGCTTTGGTGTGGATCCCGGAATGAAGAATGTGCAGAACCAGATGATCATGTTGCAGTCCTACGACCTGACTAGTCGGGTAGTGGACTCGCTGCCGTTCATGGGCGTGGAGTACATCACACAAGGTCGTTTCAAGACACGTAACTTATACCGTCAAACGCCGGTAGTGATAGAACCGACTCATGTGGATGTGCGTGCATACTCGATTCTCTACCAACTCACGTTCCATCAAGACGGTACAGTGCACATCTCTTCTACGGATGATAGCGCTCCGCTTGAACTGGACGCACGTTATGGTGAACCTATCAGTTGCCCGCATTTTGAGGCAACGGTATGGCCGACGGAGTTCCTCTCTACGACCAAGATTTACTTCCGCTTCCGAGCACATGAAGACTTGGTGAACGAGTTTATGAGCCGTCTGTCCCTTTCGTTCGTGTCGGAGGGATCTACCGTACTGGCATTAGCATTGACCAGCGAGACGCCTCAACGTGACTGCGAGTATCTGGACAAATTGGCACAGATATACCTGTTGCAGAACTTGGAACAGAAGAACGAAGTGGCAGAGAACTCAATTAAGTTCATCAACGAGCAGTTGAAGAATCTGCAAGCTTCACTGCAAGTGAGCGAAGGTGCCATGACCGATTTCCGTCAGGAGAACAAGTTCGTGGATGTCAATTCCTATGCAGGTCAGTTGATGAGCCTTATTGCTACCTATGACCAGCAGTCTATGGAATTGCGCTTGCGCGAGACCTATTTCGACTATCTGATCAACTACATCCATACCAATATGGAGAACAATGCGGTCATCGCACCTTCTACCATGGGTGTCGAAGAACCGATGTTGATGACACTGGTTCAACAGTTGAACGATCTGCGTATCCAGCGCGGTGAACTGACAGAGCGTAACGTCTATTATGCCAAGTACACCAAGGATATTGAGAATGTGAAAACGGCCATCGAGGAAGTGGTAACCTCTATGCGGGCATCCTTGGAGATTGAGAAAGCAGATCTTAAGAAACGTTATGAGGAGGTAGAGGCATCTATCAAGACTTTGCCTGAGAAGGAACTGCAGATGGTGGCCATCGAGCGTAGTTACCGCATTGATGACAACTACTACACCTTCTTCCTGCAGAAACGTGCGGAAGCAGAGATCCAGAAAGCATCCAACACGCCGGATAACTCCATTATGGATAAGGCGCGTACGCTCTATGTCATGAACTCGAAGGATAAGAAGAAAACGACCACTACGTATCTCGTTGTCGGTTTCTTGATTCCGTTAGTGCTCATCATCTTGAGCGAATTGCTCAACAACAAGATTCGCTCCCCGAAAGATGTGATCAAACTCAAATCCTTCCGCCTCATAGGAACCCTGCGTCACGCCAAGAGCCAGAACCCGACGCTGGTGCGTGCTTCGCCTCGCTCCAGTTATGCGGAGATGCTACGTGCGATCCGTACGCGTATCGAGTTCGTGCTCAAACGTAAGGATAAGATGGTCATCTGTGTTACTTCCACAGAGTCCGGTGATGGTAAGACTTTCCTCTCTACCAACATGGCTGCACTCTATGGAATGACCGGAAAGAAAGTGCTTCTGATGGACTTGGACCTTCGTAAACCGAACATCCACACCAAGTTAGGTTTGGAGGGTGGTAACGGTTTGTCCAACTATTTGGTAGGAGACTGTGAGGTTGAGGATATCTTGACAACCGATACGCCGTTTGGCTTCGACTTCATGCGTGCTGGTACAATTCCGCCGAACCCCGGTGAGTTGGTACACTCTGCGAAGATGGCACAATTGATCGAAACGATGCGTGAACAATACGACTTCATTATCATCGATACATCGCCTATCGGTTTGGTTCCGGATGCTTATTCGATCATCGAGCATAGCGATATGTGTCTGTTCGTGATTCGTTGTATGCAAACCAACAAATCGTTCTGCAAGCAGACGGTAGAGCAGATGATGGAGGTGGTAGATAACATGGAGAAAGTACAAATCGTACTCTCGGATATCCCGACCGAAGGTCGTCACTCCTATGGCTCCGGCTACGGCTACGGCTACGGAGGCTACGGCGGTTACGGCTACGGACACCTCGGTTATGGTGGTTACGGTGGTTATGGCTACGGTTACGGTAGTCGCAACAGCAAAGCCAAAACATACGGTAAGTTATATGGTAAGATCTACGGTAAGTTTGCCAAGGACGATAAAGCGTACCGCTCGTATTACTACTACCATCATGACGAAGATGATGAGGAATCTCAGAACAAAGATGAGAACAAAGGCTGATAGCCAATGCTAAAAGTTAAAGTTAGAAGGGATGCAGAAATGCATCTCTTCTTTCGTGATAGGATGCACAAAACGAATCTCTGCGGCATGCAGCATTAATCGCTCTGCAGCGTCTCCTCCGTAAAGCCTGTCGCCGACAATAGGTGCATTCAGTCCTTCCGGATGTGCGGCATGGACACGCAATTGGTGCGTACGACCGGTGTGAGGATAGAAATCCACCAATATACGGCCGTCTGGACGCTTTTCCCGAATCACATAACGGGTGATTGCCTCTTTCCCATGCTCTATGTTCACCATTTGTCGCGGCCGGTCATACGGATTTGGCAACAAGGGTAGGGAAATTAAGCCCTCACTATCACCTATAACCGATAACCTTTCACCTTTACAAATCGCTTCATACCGTTTGAGTATATCACGGCGTTGGAAATAACTTTGCAAGATCTTATACACTTCCGGTGTTTTGGCAAGAACAAGGAGTCCTGATGTGTCTTGGTCTAATCGATGAACAGCTTTTGCTCCCAACAAACTTTCTACGGACGGTTCGTCTGATTTGCCGGGAACAGAGAGTAGCCCAGCAGGCTTATTAATGACCATGAGATGGTCGTCTGCATACAGAATCTCAGGTTTTTGAACGATAGCCTTTGGCCTTTCACCTATAATCTTCACCTCCGCCCCTTGCAGCATATGTCGCAAAATAGGCACGCATTTGCCCGAACAAGGAGCATAGAAAACGCCTTCCCGCCGAATATCCGTTTTAGAAGGCGCCCCTATCCAGAACTCGGCTAATGCAATAGGCTCCAAACCATGTGAAAAAGCATATTGTAGCAATTTGGGGGCACAGCATTCCCCTGCTCCTGACGGAGGAAGACTTTCGCCTTTAGCCATTTGCCTTTCGCCTTTGTCAGAAAACCATTCATCCGGAGAGAGAATAGGCTTTTCTTCTTTGAAGATTTCAAGGAGGTTCTTGCTCTCTCCCTTGCCGTTTAGAAAATTGTATTGCGCAAACAGCAGACGTTGCAACCGTTGGGATTCCGCTTTGGAAGTTCCGACAGGTGGAGTAGGCATCTCATACACCGGTGGAACAAACCCATCATGGTAATACGAGCCGTCCAACTTGGCAGAGAAGGCTGCTAAGTAACGATCACCTTTATACACAAGCACACCGAACATTTTACCTTGACGGTGTAACTCGCTTTCCGGGTGCGCGCACATGTACGCGTGTACCTTATTAGATATATCTGCAACGGCTGCGCGAAGGGCCTTTTCCATAATTCTGCCACAAAAGTACAACAATTTTTCGAAATATGCAAAATATTCTTGCATATTTGCAAAAAAAGTAGTAACTTTGCACCCGTTATGGCTACAGCGTTTGACAATGACAAATATATCCGTATTCAGTCGGAGCATATTCGCGAGCGTATCGCGCAGTTTGGTAATAAATTGTACTTGGAGTTAGGCGGCAAATTGTTTGACGATATGCATGCCAGTCGTGTGCTGCCGGGATTTATGCCCGATAGCAAGCTGCGTATGTTGACGCAGTTGCGAGACTCGCTAGAGATCGTCATCGTCATCTCTGCTGAAGATATCGAGCGCAACAAGGTGCGTCAGGATCTGGGTATTACATATGATGAGGACGTGCTGCGCTTGCGCGAAGAGTTTATGAACCGTGGGTTTATGGTATCTTCGGTCGTTATAACGCACTATGCAGGACAGCGTTCGGCGGATGCCTACCGTCAACGTTTGGAGCGCAAAGGCATACGTGTGTATTATCATTATATCATTGACGGCTATCCCCATAATGTAGATTTGATCTCCAGCGAGGAGGGCTTCGGACGCAATGATTATATTGAGACCACACAACCGCTGGTCATTGTGACAGCTCCGGGACCGGGTAGCGGTAAAATGGCTGTCTGTCTCAGTCAGTTATACAATGAACACGCGCGCGGACACGAAGCGGGATATGCCAAGTTCGAGACCTTCCCGGTGTGGAACTTACCGCTTAAACACCCGCTCAATGTGGCGTACGAAGCGGCTACGGCGGACCTGCAGGATGTGAACATGATTGATCCGTTCCATTTGGAAGCATATGGCAAAACGGCGGTCAATTATAACCGCGATGTGGAGATTTATCCGGTCTTGGATGCGCTGTTTACTTCCATCTACGGCAAGAGCCCCTATAAATCGCCTACCGACATGGGCGTGAACATGGTGGGTTTCTGCATCAGTGATGACGATGCCGTACGTGAGGCTAGCAAGCAGGAGATCATACGCCGTTATTTCCAAGCCTTGTGCCACCTTGCTAACGGCAAATGCAATGATGCGGAGATCAAGAAACTGGCCTTGTTACAGCAGCAGGTGGGTATCAATACAGCCTATCGCCGTACGACTGTGGCGGCACGCGAACGCAGAGCATTGACGGGCGCATTGCACGACGGGGCTTTTGCTCACGCAGCGGCTATTGAGCTGCCAGATGGACGAATCATCACGGCGGAAGCAGGACCCCTATTGGGATCATCGGCTGCTTTGTTGCTCAATGCTATGAAGGAGATGGCAGGCATCGATCATTCGGTACGCTTGATTCCGGAACAAATCATCAGCCCGATTCAGCAGACGAAGATCAGTTACCTCCACGGCCAAAACCCGCGTTTGCATACAGATGAGGTTCTCGTTGCACTTTCGGTTCTCTCGCTGCAAGACGAGAACTGCCGTCGCGCACTGGAAACCTTACCGCTTCTCAAAGGATGTCAGGCGCACTCAACCGTGATGCTCAAAGAGGTGGACTGGAGAACATTTAAGAAATTAGGAATAGATTTGACAACCGACCCTGCAAAGAAATAATCGTAAAGAGGTAAGAGAACGCGGGTGAGAATCCCGGACTGACCGGCAACTGTGATGACCGAAGGGTCTAAGTCAGATCGCTTACACTTTGCGCTATTGAAGGTCCTCCTGGAATAGGACTAACAATGATAAGACGCTATTCTCACATACTAATCTTGGCACTCTGTGCACACTCTGTTTTCGCAATGAACGAGGCAGAGCGTGATTCGTTGTTGCGCCAATTCGACATTGATGAAGTGGAGGTGACAGCACGTGCCTTAACCAAAGATGTCATTGTCTCACAGACGCTCAAAGGAGAAGAATTACAGCGGCTCAATGCTCTGTCTGTGGCAGACGCATTGCGTTATTTCTCCGGAGTACAACTCAAAGATTATGGTGGAGTAGGTGGTATCAAAACCATTAATGTGCGCTCGATGGGCAGTCAACATACGGCGGTCTATTACAATGGTATTCAGTTGGGAAACGCCCAGAACGGCCAGGTCGATCTGGGACGCTATTCGCTGGATAACATGGAGGAGATTGCGCTCTTCAATGGACAGAAATCTGATATCTTCCAATCCGCACGAGAGTTTGGTTCGGCGGGTAATGTATACCTGACAACCCGCAAACCGTATTTTCGCCCGAACGAAAAAGTGCATATGCATGCACAGATGCGTTTCGGCTCGTTCGCTTTGGCTAATCCGAATGTGGGATTCGATGTCAAACTAACAGAAAACATGTCACTTACCTTCGATGCCGAATATGTCTATTCCAATGGTAAATACCCCTTCCGCTACAAACGTGTGTTACCCAACGGTGAGACGGCCTATGACACCACAGCGGTGCGGCAAAACGGAGATATCAATGCGGTCCGTACTGAATTAGGACTTCACCACTACTACCGTACAACGGGTTTCTGGCGCGTGCACGCATATAACTACTATTCGGAGCGAGGTGTTCCCGGGGCAATTGTTAACAACGTGTGGCGTAACGGTGAACGCCTATGGGACCGGAACTCCTTTGTGCAAGGACAATGGCAGGACGAGTGGTTTGATCGCTGGAGTACACGTGTGCTGCTTAAATATGCCAATGATTATACCCATTACAAGAATTACGATGAGCGCTTGTTGCCTTCCGACAACGAGTATCTGCAGCAGGAACTGTATTTGTCTTTGGCCAACAAAGTGCAAATCTTCAACTGGTGGGACGTGTCTTTGGCGTATGATTATCAGTTCAATACACTTAAGAAAGATGAGTGGGTGACCGGCCTAACCGATGAGCGCTTTACACGACATAGTCATTGGTTGTCTGCTGCCACAGCCTTCAATATCAAGGAATATCTGCGCGTACAAGCCAGTGTGCTAATGACCGCAGTGGATAATAATACACCTCGTGTAACACCCGGAATCTTTGCTTCCTTCAGACCCTATCCGAAAATTGATTTGAGTATCAATGCCTTCTATAAGCAGAGTTATCGCTATCCGACCTTCAACGATCTCTATTATACGGATATGGGAAATGCAAACTTACGCCCGGAATTGGCACGGCAACATTCGGTGGAATTGGCATACAGAAAGGCAACCAAACAATTCGACATCGAAGTGTCGGCTTCCTATTACTACAACCGCGTGACGGACAAGATCATTGCCTACCCGAAAGGACAGCAGTTTCGTTGGACAATGCTCAATTTAGGAACGGTGAAAATCAATGGATTAGATGCAAAAGCCGATATGTCGTTCTTCCTTCCGATGCGTTTTGTACTGCGCACACGGTTGAACTATACCTATCAGACCGCCATCGATGTCACAAACCCCAACGACACCTATTATGGCCATCAGATTCCGTATATCCCGTGGCACAGCGGGAGTGCGGTGCTCAGCTTGGACTGGCAAAGCAAACGCGGTGATCACTATGGACTCAATTATTCCTTCATCTATGTCGGAGAACGCTATGGTCAGCAAGAGAACATCATCTATAACTACGTACAACCTTGGTACACCCATGACCTCTCGCTCTATGGCGAATGGGGAATCAACAACTGGTGGCTGAAGGCCAATATCGAAATCAACAACTTGCTCGGACAGGACTATGAAGTAATCCAGAACTATCCGATGCCCAAACAAAATGTACGATGCACACTCGCAGTAAGATATTAGGAATATTTTTAATTTTTAATTTTTCATTTTTCATTTCGTCATGTCGCCATGACGATGTGATCTATCCGACCATCGGCACTCCGGTCACGGAAGAAGTGCGCGAGGGTGGGTTGTATGTGCTCTGCGAGGGAAACATGGGCTCCAACAAAGCCCGTTTGGACTATATCAATCTCGAGACCGGAACCTATTATAGCAATTGGTATGGATCGCAGAACCCGACGCAACTCAAGGAACTTGGCGATGTCGGCAATGATATCCAGGCGTATGGGGGACGGCTCTATGCGGTCATTAACTGCTCGCATAAGGTCGAAGTGATGGACCGTCAGGCACGGCACATCGGTCAGGTCAACCTCCCTAACTGCCGTTATCTGGCGTTCCAAGGGGATAAGATGTACGTCAGTGCCTATGTGGGCAGTGTGGCTGATGCCGAGCTGTTGGGCTCGGTGTATGAGGTGGATACGGCTACATTGCAGATAACCCGTGAAGTCAAAGTGGGACACCAACCCGACGAACTGTGCATTATAGATGACAAACTATATGTTTGTAATTCAGGTGGTTATGTAACGAACCATTATGACTCGACACTCTCCGTCATTGATTTGGCTTCCTTTACCGAGATACAGCAAATACCCGTAGGCATCAATCCGACACGTCTTCGTGTGGATGATCAAAAGCATCTTTGGGTCTGCTGCCAAGGGAACTATAACGAGATTCAACCACAGGTAGTAGTCGTGGCGAATAATGAGGTCATTCAACGGATCCCGATGCCTTGTTCCAACTTGTCAATTCAAGGTACAACGGTATATGTTGTTGACAACGAACAGAATACGCTGAATACCATTTCAACGATTGACTACCAAACAGCAGCGTTCGTATTTCAAAATTCCAATCAATTTGAGCACTTATACGGTTTGTTGACTACGCCAGATGCACTCTATCTGACGGACGCGAAGAACTATGTCTCTTCCGGTCTCTTGTATTGTTTCGGGTACGATGGTCGTGAGCGTTGGAAAGCCAAGACGGGAGATATACCGGGCCATTTATGCCGTGTGACAGGCGCGTATAGTTTATACGGTGACACCATACCTGTCCCCGATAACCAATCACCGTTCATACACAAAGTGCATGACTACTTGCCGGGAATGGGGCAGTTTGTCAATGAGTTACCGAAATACGAAGAAGGAGATGATGCGGCATCGATGTGTCGTAAGTGCGAGCAAGCGCTTTGTCATAATGCCAAAGGAACAGTGAGCCTTGGAGGTTGGGGTGGGTATATCACCTTCGGTTTTGATCATGCAGTATACAACGGAGAGGGCCGTGATATACAAATTCTGGGTAATGCCTTTTATATGTCCGGAAGCACGGAGTACGGCAGCTCCGAACCCGGTATTGTGCTGGTGAGCCGCGATGATAACCAAAACGGTGTTCCCGATGACACGTGGTATGAACTCAAAGGCTGCCTCTACGATGATCCCTTGACGCAGCATCGTGTTACAAAAACGTACACACGCACAGGAGACACCCTCCAAAACCCCTTCCACCAACACCCGTATTATCCGCAGTGGTTGACTGCGGATCAATATACGTTGACAGGAGCACTCCTTCCACCGCAGTCTGCTATGATTGGGACACAGAACGTACAGCGCATTTTGGAGTACGGATACGTGGATAACAAACCCAACAGCGATATCGAGGGTACGTCTTTCGATATCTCGTGGGCCGTGGACGAAACTGGACAAGCCGTAGTGCTTGATTCGATTCATTTTATCCGTGTCTATAACGCGGTCGATGAGGTGCTTGACCAAACGGGGGAACTAAGCACAGAAATATGTGGAGCTATTGATTTACACATCAATAATTAACTTATTTATTAACAATTTAAAACAACAAACAAAATGAAAAAGAGTTTCTTTTTTGTAGCCGCATTGGCATTGACGTTTGCGGCTTGTCAACCCTCCTATGATGTAGAGGACAAGACAGTTGCTACTTTCGAAGAGGCTGCTATCAGCCCTGCTGAACCGGAAAGTGTATTCCACCTGACGGAAACAGGTACATTCACCAGTGGTATGTACTCCTTCAAGCAGGAAGTACAAGACTGGGGTGAATACGGTGTGTACTACTTCGGTAACATCGTTTCCAACAAGACGGACACCAAGTTCGAGAACTATCTGGATGCAGAGAAATCGGCTAAGGGTGGTGCCAAAGGCGGTAAGAACTTCCTCGTATGGGCAGGTGGTGCTATGGGCGATGTTAATGTAACGCTCAGCCAGGCTGCTGTTGTTCCGGGTATGTATGTCTGCAACAGTGTTTATGCAGTTGATGCCATCGTAAATGGTGACAATATGTCGGATGACGGAGGTAAACCGTTTGGTGAGGATGACTGGTTCCTGTTGACCGTTTACGGTTCGTTGGACGGTAAATCTGTGAACACTACCGTTGAGTTCTACTTGGCTAAGGGTCAGAACTACGTAGCAGATTGGACCTATGTAGACCTCAGTAAATTGGGTAAAGTAGATCAAGTGACTTTCGAGTTGACGAGTTCCAAGAAGAACAATTACGGTATGACTACTCCGAACTACTTCTGTATTGACAACTTCGGTGCTAAAAAGTAATGAAAAGATCTTTGATCTTTATACTATGTTCTTTGCTTCTCGTGGGCTGCGCTCAGCAGTCCACGGAGCAGGGAACTGTGCCTGCCGGTAACCAATACGCGACGGGTTTTCAGATAACCGAAACGGATACCGGCACAGTAGTTGAGGTGTTCCAACCTTACAAAAAACTGTGCATCGCAACACCTATGCAGCGTATCGGTACAATGAGTACCGTGCAGGTCGGTTTTCTCTATGCCTTGGATGCCTTGGATTGTCTGGTTGCCGTTTGCAATCCCGAACTGATCTACACACCGCTTCAAGGCAATGAGATTGACCTGGGCGATTCCATGAAACCCAGCGCAGAGCGGACACTGCAGGCAGGACTGGATATACTGCTGGCGGTAAACTATGGTCAATATGACAATCTGGAGGCAGCCCGTCTGGAGAAACTCGGTGTTCCGGTCATCTATATCAACGAATGGCAGGAAGGTTCACCCTTGGCACGTGCCGAATGGATTCGTGTCTTAGGAGCTCTTACCGGACATCTCCATGAAGCAGATTCTGTTTTCCATGAGGTGGAGAACAAATATAACAGTCTGTCAGTAAAACGATCTGACAGAGAAACCGTCTCGATCATGTCCGGTAACAATTTCCGTGGTACCTGGTATGTTCCGGGCGCTAATAATTATCTGGCTTACTTGTTCAAGGATGCTGGCGCTGAATATCCGTTTTATGAAGATAGGAGTGCCACGTCCATACCGCTCACCATTGAGCAGACAATCCGTTATTTTGCCGATGCTGACGTATGGGTCGGAGCAGGAGGAGACAGCCTGGACGAATTGGCTCAAATGGACGAGAAACATACCTGGTTCAAGGCTTACCAAAAAGGTCGCGTCTATAATTGGCGCAAACAATGCTTGCCCGGTGGGGCGAATAATTTCTGGGAACGTGGGGTAGTGCACCCCGAAGAGATGCTGGAGGATCTGATTCATATTATGAATAACGATCCCGATAGCCTCTTACATTTCGCGGCTAAGCTGCAATAAACACTCCCGACACAAACAATCCGTATAATGCGTGCGCATGTAAGCGCGCGCATTTTCAGTTAAGGTGATACCTACGCACTGACATAACGCATCGTGCGTACAAACAAAGTGTGCCCCACAACGAGGGCACACTTTGTTCATCCTATCATTCTTTAATTCTTTCATTCTTTCATTCTTTCACTCCTTACTTCGTCAACTTAACGATGAGTGTGCTCAAACCGTCAACTTTTATGTCGCGCTTGTTCAAATCCACCGTCTCTCCGGTCATCGGATTAACTCCGATAGCATTGTATTTGCTCAAGATCTCCGCATAGGTTGCTGTAGGAATGATACGCGGCTCATCGGCTGCGTTAGCAAATACAAACACAGCTCCGTCATCCGTGTAGCGGAAGAATGCGTAGGTGTTATTACGGCTCATGAAATGCATCGTACGACCGAAGTGCAGCAACTTCTCTTCTTTGCGCCATTGGAACAAACGACTCTGGAAATCAAACATATCCTGCATTTCCGGCGTTACTTGATCTCCTTGCGGCAGCGGTGCACGCAGGTACGAGTGATTGCTTGGATCTTCACCTTTGGAAGTCATCGCGTACTCATCTCCGTACAGCACTTGCGGAATACCACGCATCGTAGCCAGCAGTACATAAGCCAACTTAACTCGGCGCGGATCTTTGTCCTTCACCACATCCGTGATACGAGCCATATCATGATTACCGAGGAACGTAAGCAGCAGGTTCACATCTGCGTACATATAATCCATCGTCATTGCATCATACACACGGGTCAAACCGTTGCCCCAACCTTGACCGTCATTCTCCAATGCCTGACGAATAGCCTCCTCAACCGGGAAGTCCATTACGGTCGGCAGGTTGGAATCAAATCCGTCAAAATTAGCGGCTCCGCTTTGCCAATAAGCCACAGCAGGAGCAGGTCTCGTCCAGCACTCACCTACAATATTAATATGCGGGTACTCATTGCGAATAGCGGCAAGCCATTTGCTTCCCGGTATCTTCTCGATATACGGATACGTATCTACACGCAAACCGTCCAAATCAGCATACTCAATCCACCAGATAGCCCACAGCTGGAAATACTTCAACAAATCGGGGTTCTCCAGGTTCATATCTGGCATCGGTGTGTCGAACCAACCACGGTTGGAAAGGAGACGATCGTACTCTGAAGCGTTGATGTCATAATTGGCGGTAAACACATTGTTCGTGTTCGTGAACTCGTCGAACTGGTTAATCCAATCGTGATAGGGGAGGTCAGCCATCCACCAGTGTGCAGCGCCGCAGTGGTTGGGAACCATATCCATCAAAATCTTCAAACCTTTCGCATGAGCCTGTTGTACCATCTGCTGATACAACTCATTGCTTCCGTAGCGGGGGTCAATATGGTAGTAGTCCGAGCAAGCATAGCCGTGATAACTCCATGCCGCTTCGTCGTCACCTAACATAGGAGTCGGCCAGATAGCGGTACAACCCAACTTGGCAATATGATCAAACGAATTGATAATACCTTGAATATCACCGCCCCAACGGCCGTTGACATTGTTCTTGTCGGCTTTCTCTTTGGTGTTGGCTGTGCTGTTGTTCGAAGGGTCTCCGTCCACAAAACGGTCAGACATGATCAGATATACCACATCCGCTGCGGTGAAACTCTGACGTTCACGGCTTCCGTCGCGACGCTCATTGATCACGTAGTCATAACTCGCTTTCTTATTACCTTTCTTAAGCGTGATACGATACGTACCGGCAGCATTCACTTTCATGTCCACAAACAGGTAGTTCGGGCTCTCCGCATTGTGTTGGGTCGTAGGCACCAAACCATAACATGTACCGCGCATCAATTTGCCGTTTACCACTTGCTGTACGCTTACCTGCGCGTCTTTCAAATCCGAACCATGAAACATCAGTGTCAGCGGAGTCTCCATGTTCGTCCACCAGCACAATGGCTCAACTTGTTGAATCTTCGGGGCTGCAAATGCCAACTGACTCATCAGCAACGCAGCGACAATTACCATTTTGTTTTTCATACTATATTTCGTTAATTAATATCTTGTCAAAGGTCTGATGCGTTTTCTTCATCTGCAAATACCGCTTCCAGAATGCACGCATCTCTTTGGTCGGGGTCTGCAAAAACTGCTCTGTTCCCTGTGCATCCACACGGTCAATCACCATACCCACATTCATCTTATGGGTATCCAACGCAGGCTGGAACGTGCGCTCTTCTTTTCCCTCTACATACACCTCTCGCAATATACCGGTCTCCACCATTCGGCTCAACAACTGATTAACTAATCGGATCGGCAAATGGTCGCGAACGGCCAGTTCGTGTGCTGTATAGGGTTCTTCGTCTGCTTCAAAGCGCTTCACAATAAGCGATAACAAATAGAGCATAATGAAGTCTTTGTATCGCCGGGACATGAAATTTAGGTCATGTTCGTACTCAAACTCTTCGTTGTTTTGGATGGCATACGACATCTCTGCTCCAATCAAAATAAGCAGACTCGTGTACTGGAGCCATGTCATCAATATCGGCAGAGATGCAAACGCACCATACACGATGCTTGTACGGCTCAGCAAAGCAATCAAATACACGGATAACATCTGCATCAACTGATACAACGTACCCATGATCACACCCGGTATCAGCGCACTCATGAAGCGCACTTTGGTGTTGGGAATCGCCATGTACATCCATGTGAACAATATCCACACAACGATGAACTGCAAAAACTTGGCACCGTCCGTTTGGAAATATTCAATGATGGCTTTGGTGTGTACCGTGCTCTCAACCGAGGCATGCACCAGAATATTAATACCCGCACTGCAGACAATCAGTACAGGAATCAGCACTACGATCGCAATATAAGTAGTCGCCTGACGAAGAATAGAACGCGAGTTCTTTACATTCCATATGCGGTTGAACGCAATCTCCACAGAACGGAAGAACGAATAAACAGCCCACAATAGAATGATCAAACCAATTCCGATAAACACACCGTCGTGTGCCGTGTCCAGATACCGTTCCACCATCTGCATGATTGTCGGAACCATGTTCGTCTCGCCCAGAAACGAATTGTTCAATTGCTGGTCAATCACGTCCGCCATACCAAATCCTTTGGCCACAGCCAAAATCATTGCCAGAATTGGAACAATGGCAAAAATAAGAGAGTAGGTGATACTCTTTGCCGTGTCATTGAGATTCTTGCTGGTGAAACCTCGTGCTACGATGACGATCGTACGGATGATCGCATAGCCGAGGCGTTGAAAGAAACCGTCGAACTCTGTCGCCGTTACACGCCACATGTCGTAGCGGACAAATCTAACAATATCGGAAAATTTGATTTTCTTCATGGTCTCTGTTTCTTTGTCAGATATAAGACTCCCCCGAAGGGGAAGTAGGTCTGTAAGCCGGGTTCTGTACTGCCGAAGCAGCGTCTATCATTAATCTCGAGTCGTATGTTACCATACGCTTCTCTCGCTTCCTACCCTCCGACTAACGCGAGCAGCGCTCAGACATCGGTTTACTTGGAATTGCAGCCCACAGTGTGCTCGTTTCACATCTCTCGTCTCTGTAGCAGGGACCAAACATTACTGCCTGACGGCCGTTAACCGCTGTGGTGCTCTGTGCTGCCCGGACTTTCCTCTGACAATGAGATTAAGAGGCGAACCCCTTTCTTTCCCTTGTCAGCGATAGACCGACCTACTTGAGCGGTGTACGGGAATCGAACCCGCCTCCTCGGCTTGGGAAGCCGATGCACTACCGATGTGCTAACACCGCATTTTTCAAAAATCGGGTGCAAAGATACTGCTTTTTTTTGATATACGCAAGTGCGTGCGCGTTTTTCCTTAATTTTTTTATTCCTCCTCATTTGCCTTTTTCTATTTTTATAGAAAATAATTTGCATATTCAAAAAAAAAGTTGTAACTTTGCAGCCGAAATGGCGCAAAGCCGGTAAGATTAGCAATAATATAAAAATTTCTATACAAAATGAACTTATCAGAGATTACTGAAAAGATCTACGCAGAGGGCGTAGAAAAAGGCAACGCTGAAGCGCAACAAATCGTTGAGAAAGCGAACGCTAAAGCGGCTGAAATTGTGGCAGAGGCAGAGAAGAAAGCTGCCGCTATCGTGGCAGACGCTGAGTCGAAATCAGCTGATTTGGACAAGAAGACACGTGCCGAGCTTAAGTTGTACGCAGAGCAGAGCGTGAACGCTGTGAAGACCGAGATTGTGAACCTGCTCGCAGACAAAATCGCTGCAGACAGCGTCAAAGCTGCGACAGCAGATGCAAAGTTTATGCAGGGACTCATTGCTAAATTGGCAGAGCAAATGGCCAAGGACGGAGACGTGCTGATTGAGACCAAGGATGCCGAGGCACTGAAGAAGTACTTTGCTGCCAATGCCAAAGGTCTGCTCGAAAAGGGTGTGAAGATCAGCGAGGTAAAAGGTATCAAGACCGACTTCACTATTCAGCCGGCTAAGGGAGGCTATAAACTTGCCTTTGGTGACGCAGAGTTCATCGCATACTTCAAAGAAATGCTTCGTCCGCAACTTGTAGAGGAACTCTTCTAAAATCGTACATCGTACATTTGTAAATCGTACATCTCATGACTTACGAGTATTTATTAGCAGGACTTCCGGAACTCAAAGCCGGTTCTGATGCTCCGATTAGCCTTGAGCAACTGAACGAGTTGCTCGACGAGCAGTTATGTGCATCAGACAAGAAACTGCTGGATCTGCTCCGTGCTCCGATTGATGAAACAACACTCGCCGAAGGACTGAAAGCGAAAAGCAGCTTTATCCGTGCGTGGTTTGGCTTCAATCAGGACATGAACAACGTCCTCGTAGCACAAATCTGCCGCAAGCATGGCTTTGACGTGAAGCAGCAGATTGTAGGCGAGGGGGAAGTGGCAGAGCAGTTGCGCACGCATACCGGCCAAAAAGATTTCGGACTGAACGAACTGCCCGGTGACTATCAAGCTATTCTGGCCTTGGCTCAGATAGAGGACCTCATGGCGCGCGAGAAAGCCATGGACGCCATCCGCTTTGAGTGGCTGCAGGAACGTACCGAGTTTGACTTCTTCTCTTCCGAGATGGTCTTTGCGTACTACCTGGAAGCAGTCATGCTGCATCGCTGGTCCATCCTCACTGTAGAAGAGGGCGAAAAAATCTTCCGCGAACTGGTTGCGGATATGAAGAAAGGCATCAAACTTGTTGCTTAATTCTTAATTCGTAATTTTTAATTTTTAATTTGTAATTAACAATTACACAATATGACAACTGGAAAAGTAAAAGGTATCATCGCGAACCTCGTGACAGTGGCCGTCGATGGACCTGTAGCTCAAAATGAAATTTGCTACATTTATGTTGGCGAGACCAAATTGATGGCCGAGGTCATCAAGGTCATTGGTGCCAACGTGTATGCGCAAGTGTTCGAGTCCACACGTGGCCTCAAAGTGGGCAACAAAGTGGAATTTACCGGACACATGTTGGAGGTAACACTCGGTCCTGGTCTGCTCAGCCGTAACTACGACGGCCTTCAGAACGACCTCGACAAACTGACCGGTGTGTTCCTCAAGCGCGGTGAGTATAACTTCCCGCTTGACACGGAGAAGAAATGGGCCTTCACGCCGATTGCTAAAGTGGGAGACAAAGTAGAAGCAGCTGCTTGGCTCGGTGAAGTGGATGAGAACCATCAGCCGCATAAGATCATGGTGCCCTTCGTCTTCGAAGGAACGTACACCGTGAAATCAATTGCCAAAGCCGGTGAGTACACCATCAACGATACGATGGCTGTGCTGACCGACGAGGAGGGCAATGACCACAATGTGACCATGGTACAGAAATGGCCGGTAAAGAAAGCCATCCTCGCGTACCGCGAGAAACCGCGGCCATTCAAACTCCTCGAAACAGGTGTGCGTACCATCGATACGGCCAACCCGCTTTGTGAAGGTGGTACAGGTTTCATCCCGGGTCCGTTCGGAACCGGTAAGACTGTGCTCCAGCACGCTATCTCCAAACAGGCCGAAGCAGACATCGTGATCATCGCTGCCTGCGGTGAACGTGCTAACGAGGTCGTAGAGACCTTCACCGAGTTCCCCGAACTCGATGACCCGCACACAGGACGTAAGCTCATGGAGCGTACCATCATCATCGCCAACACCTCGAACATGCCGGTTGCATCCCGTGAGGCATCTGTTTACACGTCCATGACGATCGCCGAGTACTACCGTTCGATGGGTCTGCGTGTTCTCCTCATGGCCGACTCCACCTCTCGTTGGGCACAGGCACTGCGTGAGATGTCGAACCGTTTGGAAGAGTTGCCTGGTCAGGACGCTTTCCCGATGGACCTCTCCGCCATCATCGGTGCTTTCTACGCACGCGCAGGATACGTATACCTCAATAATGGTGCAACCGGATCTGTAACGTTCCTCGGTACGGTTTCGCCTGCCGGTGGTAACCTCAAAGAGCCGGTTACCGAAGGTACTAAGAAAGTCGCACGTTGTTTCTACGCCCTTGAGCAGGCACGTGCGGACCGCAAACGTTACCCGGCTGTCAACCCGATTGACTCTTACTCGAAATATGTGGAATATCCTGAATTTGAGGAGTATATCTCTGGTTTGATCGACAAAGAGTGGCTGCCAATGGTCAACGACATGAAGACCTATCTGCAGCGCGGTAAAGAAATCCAGGAACAGATCAACATCCTTGGTGACGACGGTGTTCCGGTGGATTATCATGAGGCGTTCTGGAAATCCGAAGTCATTGACTTTGTCATCCTCCAGCAAGATGCCTTCGATAAGATCGATGCCGTTTGTCCGTTGGAGCGTCAGCAGTACATGCTGCGCATGGTAATGGACATCTGTAACCATGACTACGACTTCGACAACTTCCTCGATGTCATCGATTATTTCAAGCGTGTCATCAACCTCTGCAAACAGATGAACTACTGCGAGTTCCATTCACCTGAGTTCGAGGATTATCGCAAGAAACTCGATGCCCTTATTGCGGAGAAGCAGATTGCTGCGTAAATCGTAAATAATGACAATCGTAAATAAATCGTACATCGTAAATCGTTAAATCGTAAATTATTATGGCAAAGGCTTTTCAAAAAATATATACGCAGATTACTGCAATTACGAAAGCGACTTGTTCGCTTAAGGCCGAAGGAGTAGGTAATGACGAACTGGCAACCGTAAACGGCAAACTTGCGCAGGTCGTAAAGATCATCGGTGATGAAGTGACGCTGCAGGTGTTCCAAGGAACGGAAGGTATCCCGACCAACGCTGAAGTGGTGTTTCTTGGTAAATCTCCTTCGCTCAAGGTATCGGACCAACTGGCCGGCCGTTTCTTCAACGCCTATGGCGACCCGATTGATGGCGGACCTGCTATCGAAGGTAAAGAAGTTGAGATCGGCGGTCCTTCGGTGAACCCCGTTCGTCGTAAACAACCGTCAGAACTCATCGCAACCGGTATCGCCGGTATTGACTTGAACAACACATTGGTGTCCGGTCAGAAAATCCCGTTCTTCGCCGATCCGGACCAGCCGTACAACCAAGTCATGGCGAACGTAGCCCTGCGTGCCGAGGCAGATAAGATCATCCTCGGTGGTATGGGTCTGACCAACGATGACTATCTCTATTTCAAGAACGTCTTCACCAACGCAGGTGTGCTCGACCACATCATCTCGTTCGTCAACACGACCGAGAACCCGCCGGTTGAGCGACTCCTTATTCCGGATATGGCGCTGACAGCGGCTGAGTACTTCGCCGTGGAGAAACACGAGAAAGTGCTCGTCCTCTTGACCGATATGACCCTGTACGCCGACGCACTCGCAATCGTCTCCAACCGTATGGACCAGATTCCGTCGAAAGATTCCATGCCGGGTTCGCTCTATTCGGACCTCGCTAAGATCTACGAGAAAGCCGTTCAGTTCCCTGAGCAAGCGGGAGGCGGTTCGATCACCATCATCGCTGTGACAACCCTGTCCGGAGGTGACATCACACACGCAATTCCGGATAACACCGGTTACATCACAGAGGGTCAGCTCTATCTGCGCCGTGACTCCGAAATTGGTAAGGTTATCGTCGATCCGTTCCGTTCCTTGTCTCGTCTGAAACAATTGGTAGCCGGCAAGAAGACCCGCGAAGATCATCCGCAGGTGATGAACGCTGCTGTTCGTCTATATGCCGACGCTGCCAACGCCAAGACCAAGAAAGAGAACGGTTTCGACTTAACGGACTACGATTTGCGTTGCCTCGATTTCGCACGCGACTACAGCCGCGAGATCTTGGCTATCGATGTGAACATCAACACCGTTCAGATGCTCGACATCGCTTGGCAACTCTTCGGTAAATACTTCAAACCGGAAGAGGTGAATATTAAAGCAGCACTTGTAGACAAGTATTGGCCGAAAGCATAAGTTATGGCTATTCAATATCAATTTAATAAAACATCGTTGCAGAGTCTGGAGAAGGACTTGAAAATGCGGCAACGAACGCTTCCTACGCTGCAAAGCAAGGAAACAGCTCTTCGTCTCGAGGTGAAGAAAGCCAAGAAAGAGATGGAGGAACTGGACGAGGAAGTGAACCGCCGCATCAAGGACTATGATCAGATGATTGCGCTTTGGGGCGAGTTCGACACCTCCCTCATCCACGTGGACGATGTGCGCATGTCGATCAAAAAGATCGCAGGCGTACGCGTGCCCGTGTTGGACGAGGTCGTCTATTCCACCAAAGAGTTCTCATTATTCTCCAGCCCGAAATGGTTTGCTGATGGCTTTGAGCAACTCAAGGCGATCGCCGATGTAGGTATACGCCAGGAGTTTGTACGCCGCAAAGTGGAACTGCTCGAGTATGCGCGCAAGAAAACAACGCAGAAAGTGAACCTCTTTGAGAAGGTACAAATACCTGGTTACCAAGATGCTATCCGTAAAATCAAACGGTTTATGGAAGATGAGGAGAACCTAAGCAAATCGAGTCAGAAGATTGTTAAATCCAAACGCGAGAAAGAAGCGCGGGAGGCTGAAGAAAGAAGAAAGGAGGCTGTCGCATGATTACACAAATGAAGAAATACACCTTCTTGGTGTTCCATCGTGACTACGAACCTTTCTTGCAGCAACTCCGCGACCTTGGCGTAGTACATATCACGCAGAAAGCAGCGGGACTCATCGAAGATAATGAGGCACTGCAGGCTGCACTCCAACACGAGGATGCGTTGCGCAAACTCATCGCCCAAGGTGCGCCCGATCAACTGATCGCAGAGCGCAACGAGGTGAACGAGCGTATCGCTGCTGCCAAAGAATCGGCGCAGCAGGCCGCCATCTGGGGCGACTTCGATGCCGCACGTATTCAGGCACTGAAGGATGCCGGTTATACCTTGCGTTTCTTCGAGTGCTCAAGCAAAGCGTTCCTGGCAGAGTGGGGTATCAAGGTCAGCGAAATAGGCGGTAAGATCTATTTCGTGCAAGTGGGAGAAGGTCCTGATCTGAGCGAGACTCCTGCTTCCGAAATACCTGCTCCCGAGAAATCCGCAGCAGAATGGTTGCAGGAAGTAGAGAACCTCAAAGGCCTGTTGGCTGCCGCTAACGCACGCATCGAAGCATGGCAATTGGCCAACTTGGACGACATCAAAGCACAACTCAAAGAGGCTCGTCAAGACATTGACTGGCAACGTGTTACGCTTTCGACCGATAAACTCGCAGAAGGTTCGCTCTGTCTCTTCGAAGGCTTCTGTCCGATCGACAAAGAGCCCGAACTGAACGCTATGCTGGCAGAAGCGCAAGTCTATTACGAGGAGACCGATCCGGTTAAAGAGGACGCAACGCCGATCAAGTTACGCAACAACTGGTTTACGAAACTCTTTGAACCGCTTACCGGCATGTACGGTTGGCCGAACTACAATGAGTTTGACCCGACACCGATCTTGGCTCCGTTCTACCTGCTGTTCTTCTCGCTCTGCGTAGGAGATGCGGGTTACGGATTGGCGCTTATCCTGGTAGGATGGCTCATCGCCAAAGAGAAACTGCGTATCGAGATGTTCGAGGGCTTAGGTCCGATCATCGCCGTGCTCGGTGTCGGCACAACAATTGTCGGCTACCTGTCCGGCACGTTCTTCGGTATCGATATCTACGCTGCCGATTGGATTCCTGCATGTGCGAAAGCGCCGATGTTCAAGGCTTGGCTCGGAGATGGAACCGGTAACTGGATGGGGTATGACATTATGATGGTACTGGCCCTGATCATTGGTGTGTTCCATATCTGCTTGGCGATGACCGTCAAGGCGATTTGTTACACCAAACAGAACGGTTTCTATGCCACGGCTTCGACCTGGGGCTGGTTACTGCTCATCGTGGGCGGTATCGCAACCGCTATCTTGGCTTCGACTTCCGTACTGGGTCCGCAAATGACACAAGTCATCCTGATTGTGATCGCATCTATCTCGGCTTTGGGTATCTTTATCTTCAATACGCCGGGACGTAATCCGCTGATTAACATCGGTGCAGGCTTGTGGGACACCTACAATATGGCAACCGGTATCTTGGGTGACGTGCTGTCGTACTTGCGTCTCTATGCCTTGGGTATGGCAGGTGCGATGTTAGGAGCCGCCTTCAATGAGTTAGGTATGACCGTGTTAGGTGAGAACCCGAACGTAGGAACGGCTATTGGTTTTGCGCTGATTGTCGCTTTCGGACACGTACTGAACCTGCTGATGGCTTGTCTCGGTGCATTCGTTCACCCGCTGCGTCTGACCTTCGTGGAGTACTTCAAAAATGTAGGCTATGAAGGTTCAGGAAAGAAATACAATCCTTTTAAAAAATAATTAATCACAAATAAATTTTTATCACTATGTTAGTAGAAACAATGTTAGGTTACCTCGGTCTGGGCTTGTTGCTCGGTCTTGCAGGTGTAGGCTCGGCCTACGGAACCACTATCGCTGCCAATTCGGCAGAAGGTGCACTCAAAAAGAACAAAGAAAAATCGAGCCAGTACATGATTCTGGCTTCCATGCCTGCTACGCAGGGTCTGTACGGCTTCGTAGCATTCTTCATGCTGCGCAGCAAACTGATTGCTGAGACAGGTGAGGGTGGTCTGTTGCTGTTCGGTCTTGGTGTAGGAGCAGGTCTGGTGTTCCTTCTCTCCGCTATCCGTCAGGGTCTGGTTTGTGCCAACGGTATCGCAAACATCGGTGCCGGTCACGACGTATTGGCAAACACGATGATCTATGCTGCTCTTCCTGAGTTCTATGCAATCTTGGCGTTGATCGGATCGTTGATGCTGTAATTTATGGCAAAAGCATTCGTCTTCCCGGGGCAGGGTAGCCAGTTCCCGGGTATGTGCAAAGATCTCTATGATGCACATAAAGAAGCACGAGAGATGTTCCGGCAGGCTGATAGCCTGCTGGGCTTCTCTTTGAGCAGTGTCATGTTCGAGGGAACGGCAGACGACCTCAAGCAGACCAAGGTGACGCAACCTGCTGTCTTCCTGCACTCGGTAGTAGCACAGCGTCTTTTGACCATCGAGACACCCGACATGGTAGCCGGACACAGCCTCGGTGAATTCAGCGCACTCGTTGCCTGTGGCGCCTTGCGTTTCGAGGACGCCTTATTATTAGTGTTCGCGCGCGCACAAGCCATGCAAGCTGCCTGTGAAGCCAACCCCGGCACAATGGCCGCTGTCCTCGGTCTGCCCGATGAACAAGTCGATGAGATCTGCAAAGGGTACAAGGATGGGGTAGTAGTCGCTGCTAACTTCAACTGCCCGGGTCAGATCGTGATCTCCGGGGAAGAAGAAGCCATCGATGCCATCTGTCCGGTCATGAAAGAGGCTGGAGCACGTCGTGCCCTTCGTCTCCCCGTCGGAGGCGCCTTCCACTCGCCGCTCATGGCTCCAGCTGCAGAGGCTTTGGCAGAGGCTATCAACAAAACGGAATTCAGAAAACCCTTCTGTCCGATCTATCAGAACGTGACCGCAAAAGCAGAAACAGAACCGGAAATTATCCGCGAAAACCTCCTGAAACAACTCACAGCCCCCGTTCGCTGGACGCAGTCCGTGCAAAACATGATTGCAGACGGAGCAAACGAGTTCTATGAATTTGGACCGGGAGATGTGTTAAAAGGTATGATTCGTAAAATAAATCCTGACGTACAAGTAGGATAAAAGCATTTGTTACTATGTTAAAGACAATAGGTGTACTTACTTCCGGAGGAGATGCTCCGGGAATGAACGCGGCCGTACGTGCCGTTGTGCGCGCGGCTATCAGCCAAGGATTGGAAGTGAAAGCGATCTATCGTGGCTACAAAGGTCTGATAGATGGTGAAGTAAAGACCTTCACTACGCAAGATGTTTCAGGAATTATCCAGCGCGGCGGAACGATCATCAAGTCCGCTCGTTGTATGGAGTTCAAGACTCCGGAAGGACGTAAACAGGCTTATGACACCTTACTGCGTGAACATATTGATGCACTGGTGGTGATTGGCGGTGATGGTACGTTCACAGGCGGCCGCCTCTTTGCGCAAGAGTACGATGTGCCGGTTATTGGTATTCCGGGTACTATTGACAATGACCTTTGGGGCACTGATGCTACCATCGGTTATGACACCGCGCTCAACACCATTATGGAGTGCATTGATAAACTGCGAGATACAGCTACCTCGCACGAACGCGTATTCCTGGTGGAAGTTATGGGACGCTATGCGGGATTCCTGACGCTCAATGCTGCTATAGCAGGCGGTTGTGAAGCCGCTATTATTCCGGAGCGTAAACCTATCGTTGAGCAGGTAGAAGAAGCGATCGGTAGCGGCAGACGTAAATCGAAAAACTCGTCTATCGTGCTCGTTCAGGAGCATGCAATCGAAGGAGGAGCTGCGACAGTAGCGCAGATGATTGAGAAAGTACACCCTGAGTACTCGACTCGTGTCACTGTGCTTGGCCACTTGCAGCGCGGCGGTAGTCCTACCGCCAACGACCGGATCTTGGCTTCTCGCATGGGCGTAGCAGCTGTACAGGCGCTCATTGACGGGCAAAGAAACGTCATGGTTGGTATTCAGAACGATGATATCGTTTTGGTTCCGCTCAGCAAAGCTATCCACCAGAAGAAAGATATCAAGGAAGACTCATGGCAGGCGATGATGGTTCTAAGTATCTGAAAAAAATAACAAATAGTAAATAAACTTATGGCTACGCCGTCACCATTAGCGGCAAAAGCATAAGCATATTATTATTTGGAAATTCAACAAGGGTGGGGCATTGCCTCACCTTTTTTCATTGAAAAATCCACTTTTATTTGCACATGTCAATTTTTTGTTGTACCTTTGCGGCGAACATTACAAACACTCACTATGAAACATCTCTTTATTTGCTTATTAGCAGCGACTTTCGCCCTCTCTGCCTCGGCACAACAGCAGGTTCGCAAGGACGTCCTTGTGAAAAAAGCCGGTACACTCGCCACGATTATTCCCCCGGATGAACTTTGCCAAATAACACATCTGCGTGTTGTCGGAAAAATCAATGGCGATGACATTAGATGGATTCGCAAAATGGCAGGAGCAACCGATAATAGCGATTCCATCGACAATAAATGGGGACAATTAGTGGATTTGGATTTGAATGAAGTAGAGATTGTAAAAGGAAAAGCTACTTATCTGGATGCACGATCTACCGAAAAATGGCGTCATAGTACTACGTATTCCACCAAATCTGGCAAATACAAGTCAAGTAGTTCCTTCTCCGATTCCTATGATTTGAGCAAGCCGCTTACTCCGGAGCAGTGGAAAGAGTTCCGTTCTACGATCGGAACCAAGCAAGTCGGTAGATTCTATACTATAGATAATCAAGGATATGTTACTGCACATTATACTACAGAGAACAATATTCTCGGTTTTTACATGTTTGACGGCTGTGTCTCGCTGCAACGACTCATATTGCCTTCCGGTATCCAACTGATCCGAACAAGAGCTATCTCCAACTGCCATGCTTTGCAGAAAATCGCGATCCCGGCTCAGTGCGGAGGTGTGCAGGAATACGGCATAACAGACTGTCATTCACTTGAATTAGTACTCTTCTTAAACCCCAAAACGCGTTACAAACCCCGTAATTTCTTCAATTGTTCACCCAACATCCAAATCCAACGCAAGTAGCGCTAATAATACGTCCCCTTTAAGGAGCGTTAGCTCCACCACATCGTGCATTTTGGCGACATTCTTGTCGCCATTTTTCGCTTTGTTAGCTCGCCCTTTTACTTTGTTTATTGTCCCGGCATTATTTCAGTACGTTCCCTTTAAGGAGCGTTAGCTCCACCACATCGTGCATTTTGGCGACATTCTTGTCGCCATTTTTCGCTTTGTTAGCTCGCGGTGTAGGCGGTTTACCGCTTCGCCGGCACTCACTCCACATTCGTGCCGTATTCGACCCTCGCGTCTTCGCCCGCCCGCTCGGTCTCAATGCGGGTGTAGCCCATGCGGAGTGTAGCATTGGCTTGTACCTCCGGTGGTGATTTCTGGCGATATTTTGCTTTTAGGGGGAGGGCCTGTGAATTTTTATTCCCGCTGGTTTAGTGCTCTGCGATGTCCCGCAGGGTAGAGTCCTGTGCTCGCTCTTTTGGAGCGCGCGTTACCCTTATTCTTCGTTCTTTTCACGCAATTGTATGCGGGCTTTGTCTGTTGTCATCGGATACCATCCGATATTTTTCATCGAAAAATCCACTTTTATTTGCATATGTCATTTTTTTGTTGTACCTTTGCAGTCGCAAAGGTTTAGTACGGGGTATTAGCTCATCTGGCTAGAGCGCGACACTGGCAGTGTCGAGGTGAGCGGTTCGAGTCCGCTATACTCCACAATAAGAGCGCAAAACGTTGCGCTGATGAAATAACATATTAACTTTATAGCGTTTGCTATTTGTACGCAGATACTTCGGAACCTGAGAAATTTCAAATGTAACTGCCTTGTAACAAAGAAGCAAGCGTCCGCGTTAGCGTGGACGTCTCTTGTTCGCAGTTACAGGCAATCTCAGGGCCTCGAAGTATGGACAAGAACCGTCCATGCTTTTGTTTTTATTGACGCTTGCAGAAAAACATAGCAAAAGTACTACTAAATCAAGAAATATGCAAGCATTAGCAAAATAAGGACTAACAAGGACTTTGCGTGAATGGATAAAAAGTTGTAATTTTGCAGCCGAAAAAATATGGAGTATGCCGAAACGCCAGAAGTGAGTAGGCAAAACCAACACAATTTAATACTATGGGTATATTAGACGATGATTTAGTAAAAGCACAAATAGAAGAATTTATGAAGAATCGTGCTGTGTGCAAAAGAGATGCCTCATATGATTTTTGTTATTTGTATTTTCAACGCAACAAGGGTCATCTTGCTGATCCAAACATGGAATATAGTTGTATGCAATTATGGAGCTATCTGGCAAGTTGGGGCATGTTGCGAGGAAGTAGTCCTTTATTCTGGCGTAGTCCCGCGGCTCTAAAACCGCTAATCTTATATTTTGACGAACTTTGTAATTCTCCCATCTGGAATATAGACGTAGATTCGTATACTGAAGAAAATATAAAGGAGATATTACATGTGTATGCACGTATAGTGCAGATCTTACAAGCAAAGGAAATAATGGACACAGATCCAAGCATTACTCTTGTTACAAAAATTATGTTAGGTGTTTTTGGCTGTGTTCCGGCAGTTGATCACTATTTCTTCAAGACTTTCCATACTATATACGGTGGCTTTAGGATATTGGGAGAAAAAGAATTAACAAATCTCGAACATTTTTATCTCGCTCATAAAGAGACTATAGACAACATACAAGTGCCGGTACTTGATTTCGATGGTCAAACAACGGAACTCATTTATAAGAAAGCCAAACTCATTGATATGTACGGCTTTCAGAATAGTAAAGAAGATTAACCAAATAAAAACAAAACACATTATGAAAACAAAACATTTATCTTTACTCCTATTCGCTATAGTAGCAAATACGAGTGTTAGTTTCTCTCAAAATGTACAAACCTATCAAGGAACACAAGCATTCAATTCTATGATAGGGTATATTTCCGGAACAGAAAAGTACTCTTATTATGTCAATGACGAAGGTCAAAAGCAACGTCAAGGAACTTATTCTTTTTCTGGAAGCAAAGAGTTAAGCAATGAAACTAATCAACTGAATGGGAAATACACCTTAAACACTACTTTTGCCCATGACAAATTAAATGGAGCATATACAGTTTCTGCTTTGATTAATGGCAAAAAATGGTCATTTACAAGAGGATGGCAATCTTTTACAGGTTCATCAAAATTAACTGGTGTCTTTGCTGATGGAAAACCTAATGGAACATTTACGGTATCGTATGATGGAGAGATGAAATACTCGGGAAGTGCCACATTGAAAAATGGTAAATACATCGGTACATACAAATATTCTGGACCAGGAGAAAATAATAGTCTTTGGAATATAAGTGGTCAATTGACAGCTGATGGTAAACTTACCGGAAACTGGAAAGTAGAAAATATTGTTGCAGATAGGCATAAAAGTTATACGTTTCTAAATGATGTTCTGATTGCCGATGGACAAATGACACCAGATGTGCAAAACATTGCTAAACAATATGCCGAAGGGAAGATTAAAAAAGAAGCTATAGAAAAAAAAGGATACGTTATTAAAACAGAAAGTTTACCTCTAACATTATTTATTAATTATTTGTTATTTGTAAATGATGATGAGTATGGATTAGAAAAATTAGGAGGATGGGATTTTCAGGATTTTTCAGATAAGAAATATACTGCAATTATTCAATTAAATACAATCACAGATGAAGGGGTCGCTCTTATTAAAAACGAAATTGTTAAGACTCATAGCTATAATGCTGTGTATCGTGAAACATATGATTGTAAATATGGAGAGTGTGAAACATTTTGTAATAGCGAACTGAAATATGATGAAACGAGTGATGCATATTATATGCAATGCGATGAAAAATTTAGTCAGTTATATGGAATATTTCATGAAAGCAGTTGGCGGATGTATATTAATAAAAAACAATATGATGAGTTAATCGCAATCAAAGATAGTATACTAATCGCCTCTATTCATGACTTTTCAGAAATCTTTAATGGATATGGAAAGCAATTGGAAAAATTAGGAAACTTATATACCATATACCGTAACAATGCAAATGATTTATTAGGGCAACTACCTCTAAATAAAAATTACAATGAAGTGAATGGTCTATATAATTCGAGTTTAGACAAATATAATTACTACAGAGAACAGTTAAATTCCCCCAACGTGGCTGTAAGATTTACAAAGGATAGTACTTATATTATAGATGCAGAGAGTTATGTTAAATGTGCGTGGAAAAACGAATTAAAGATTTGGGAACAATTTAACGACGCATTATATAGTGCTTCATTAAAAGTAGATTCATTGGCAATCATACAAAAAAACTTGCAAAAAGAATTGAATTCTGCAAATATATCAGGAGTTAAAGCAAACATAATTAATCAATATTTAGCGCAAAATCAATATGGTTCAAACGCGAATTTACAATCTGCATATAATAATATCGTTGAGACGCAGCAACTAGTCATAATGGTAGATTCTATAGAAAAGAAACACAATTATATTATTTCGAATGTACCTGATAAATTACTAAAAAACTATAAGAATAATTATAAGAAAGTAAGTTCAATAAAACCTAAAGATAAGAATTTCACTCCGGTTCAATATAAATCACTTTTTACTGAAATTGCTAAACTTCAAGATAATATTATTGCTTATAATGATAAATTGCAGAGTGCAGAAAAGTTAAACAATGTTGTTAGCGAAAAATGTAATATATATCCTGACATCTTAAAAACATGGTCTGCTAAATATAAGACTTGTACAACTATATCTGATGATTTAAGCAAAAGTCTTGCGGATATTGAGAATTTACTGAATATAGGACAGAAATTGGAAAAATATATTGAGTTGCGTCAGCATTGCGATAACGCTTACATAGAGATTCTTAATCTATGCGGAAAACAATATGGAGATGTTGCGAAACCATATCAAGCAAAAGTCAAAGGTATGACTTTCGTTCCCGACATGACAAGTACAGAAACATTAGACAAAGACATTGCAAGCTTGATAGAGTATTCAACATATCAAGATAAGTTAAAACAATACTTACAAAATCGTCAGAAAGTTGACTTGTTTAACAAAAGTATAGCGGAGAAGATTAACAAGACGAAAAACTTAAAGAAACTATATGGCGCATTCTATAAATCACTTCCTGTCGCATGGTCTTCAGAGGCGGATAATTTCAAAAATATCGAGGACATAGTTTTACAGTTGCAGAAAGTCGAAGAAGACTTGAAATCAAAGGGAGCAGATACGTTAGATACACAGTTAAAAAAGGCTAAAACAGCGGATGATTTCAGAAAAGTATTTAATCTGTAATCACTATATGGCAGGCTGAATAGTGAGGCCTGCCATATTTAATATTTCTTTCCTATTTGCATATTCCAATTATTTGTTGTATCTTTGCACTCGATTTTGATCATGAACAAAAACGCACCTGAAATATTGGCTCTGAGGATGGATATTGAGCGTGAAGTAAAGCGCCGTATCCGAACGCCTTATGACTTCGAGTTCCTTGCCGGCGTGATATGGGAGCGCTTGCACGAGAACATTTCCCCGACTACACTCAAACGCCTATGGGGTTACATTGATGGCGCAGATACCACACGCCGCTCAACGCTTTGCCTCCTCTCGCAATTCCTTGGCTACCAAGATTGGGAAGCATATTTGGCTGCGCTTGCACAACGCACAGATGTAGAAAGTGAAGTATTTGCCGGAGAAGGGGTGAATATAGATGAATTATGTCCGGGTGATCTGGTTGAGGTGACATGGCTTCCCAATAGGCGTTGCATCTTTCGTTATGAGGGCAATGCATATTTCCTTGTTGCAGAAGCCGAAAATGCCAAGTTGCATGTCGGAGATCGTTTTAAGACATCCTGTTTCTTCATAGATAAACCGCTATACATCGACAGCCTTATCCGAGGTAACGAACCGCCTACTGCTTATGTTGCGGGGGCCAAGAATGGATTGCTCTCTGTTAAAAAGTTATAATATGAACGAGTCATCTTCTGCATTTATAGTACCTAAGGGTTTCTCGTCTGAATGGCGGGATTTATCCTTAATTCAAAAGCGTACACACACGCTCGTGTACGTAGGCACGCGTTATGGTCGGCGATTTATACTCAAAACGATAGCTCCGGAGTATGCCGACTTGACGGACTATCGCTTGCAGCAAGAGCAAGAGTTTCAGTTAGGTATTCAATTTGTACACCCGAATATTGCAGCGACTTATAGCCTGGAAAATATTGAAGGAGTAGGGAGGTGTATAGTTGAAGAATGGATTGATGGAGTGACGCTTGGAGAATGGTTACAAACTAAGCCTTCGAAAAGCGCGCAAGAGCGCGTATTCAACCAACTTTTAGATGCGTTGGAATACCTGCATAGTTTACAACTCGTTCACCATGATCTGAAAGCCGACAATATCCTTATTACCCGTAACGGCTCCAATGTAAAACTGATTGATTTCGGGCTATCTGCCTTAGATGCAACCCTTTCTCCGGTGTCTAACGCCCCGCAGACAGACATCTTATCGCTCAAAAAACTATTCCCTGCATTTGTTCCTAAAGGACATTTCGCCAATATCGCAGTTCTCCGCCGTGCCATTCTACACCGCAAACGAATCAAGCGAACTTTGCCCGTCATCTTGTCTGTTCTTTTGTTGATCGCAGCTTCCAGTCTCTTCTATCTCTCATGGTATCAACGCTACGCCGAGCAACAACGCTACGAGGAAATGCTTGCACAGGTAGATAGTTATATGGCTCTTGAACGTGAACAATTTGAATCTATCATCAACCGCGCTGACACATATAACGTAAAGAACATAGATGAATCTCTGGCATATAGTGCCTGCTGGAAAGATATTAGCAATATGAGAGCACAACAATGGACCATTCGTGACTCTCTTGCCGCACTTTATCCGGAAAATGATCCTCTGCGAGAGCAGTTCATCCAATTATGGAATCGTACAGAAGAGGATATGAGTAAAGAATTGTTATCTATCTTAGCTAATAAAGCAACACAGTAACGCTTAAATCCATACGTTACCAACAAGGGTGGGGCTTAGCCTCGCCCTTTTATTTTGTCCATTGTGTTGGATGGTATCCAACATTTTTCTTTGAAAAATCCACATTTATTTGCACATGTCAATTTACGGCATAACAGACTGTCATTCACTCGAATTAGTACTCTTCTTAAACCCCAAAACACGTTACAAACCGCGTAATTTCTACAACTGTTCACCCAACATCCAAATCCAACGCAAGTAGCGCTAATAATACGTCCCCTTTAAGGAGCGTCAGCTCCGTTACATCGTGCATTTTGGCGACATTCTTGTCGCCATTTTTCGCTTTGTTAGCTCGCCCTTTTACTTCGTTTATTGTCCCGGCATTATTTCAGTACGTTCCCTTTAAGGAGCGTTAGCTCCGCAACATCGTGCATTTTGGCGACATCTTTGTCGCCATTAGCAGCTTGGTAACATTTTTCACCAAAAAATTCCTCCAATTATTTGCATATATCGGAAAAATGTACTACCTTTGTACCGTCATTTACGGTCCAAACCCGACGGTGAACCGACGGTGAACCGACAGTCAAGGCTTATGTGCCTGTAAAAACAAGCCCGAAAATGACCCATTTTTGTATCACAAATACTATATTATATATTATATATATAATATACATTTTAACACCGTTTTTATGGCAGAAATAAACTCCACATCAGCCATCGATGAGATTCATGGCAAGTTCCAGAAGAAGGACCAAGGCTACTTCTACATCCGTAATGGTAAACAATTTTACCGTAATCGTGAAGAAACGTACCAAAAGAATCAATCTCCCAAGCAGAAGTACAACTCGGAAGTCTTTGCATATGCCAACGACTACATGGCCCAACATTACGGAACACCGGAAGGCAAAGCGCAACTGAAAGCCGAATACGAAGCCGCAAACCATATCGGCTCCAACGGAAAAACGTACAGCACAGCTTGGGCATGGAAATTTAACTCCCTCCAATTTGAATACCGTCAAGCTCATCCGTTTGAATTTTAAACTAAAATAAAACATAATCATAATATATAACAAATTTAAATTATCTGCCAAAATGACACTCCTGATCAAACGGCATAATTTTTGTACCATTACTTATGTAAAATAAAATCATTATACAAACCTAATCGTGATTATGTAAAATAGCATAGTAAACAATTTGGATATGGAAGAAAACTATAATATAAATCAGCAGTATTACGAAGTACTCCCTATTAGGAACAATGTGGTCTATCCGGGAGTTATGATGCCAATTGCTATTTCCAAGAAAAGCAGTCTCAAACTTCTCAAAGCGGCGAGCAAAGACCAACGCTCGCTCATTCTGCTTACGCAGAAAAACAACGATGCCAAGGATCCTACCGAACAGGACCTCTATACCGTCGGTGTTATGGCGCGTGTTATACAAATCATTCCTGTTCCGGAAATGGGAAAAGATACGCAGATGGCTATCTTTGAAGGTCTGAACCGCGTACAAGCCGTTGATTTCCTGGAGGAAGACGGTGTCCTCAAAGCGCACGCTTTGGATATGGAGGAGCAAATGCCGCTCAAGAGTGACAAGCAGTACAAGGCTACTATTGATACCATCAAGGAAGTCATTGAGCAGGTTCTCAGCGAGCAAGAGAATGCCCCTGCCGCCTTGCGAACGACCATTCAGCATATGGGCAGTTCACCTTCTATGGTCAACTACATCTGTGCTATTTACCAAATGCCGACGGCTACCAAGCAAGGCCTCTTGGAGATTCATTCCCTCTCAGAACGTGCTACAGCGCTGCTCTCGATCCTGGAGAAAGATCTCGAGGAACTGACCATAAAAGCAGATATTCGTCGCCGCACAGCGGAAAAAATAGACAAACGCAACCGCGAGTTCTTCCTCCAGCAGGAGATCGAAACCATCAAGAAAGATCTCGGTGACAACGACGAACAAACGGTCAAGGAACTGCGTGACCGGGCACAGAATATGAAATGGCCGCAAACAGTCGCTGAGCAGTTTGAGAAAGAACTCAAACGCCTGGAGCATATGCATATGTACTCGCCCGACTACTCCACCCAACTCGACTATCTCAACACCATGCTCGAGCTCCCTTGGGGCATCTATTCGGACGATAACTATGACATGAACCATGCGCAAGAGATCCTCAACCGCGACCACTTCGGACTCGATAAAGTGAAGCAACGTATCGTCGAATATCTTGCTGTTCAACGCCAACTGGCTCTTCGTAGCAAAAAAGAGAAAGAAAATCACCCGGTGAAATCGCCGATTTTGTGCCTTTATGGCCCTCCGGGAGTCGGCAAAACGAGTCTCGGAAAGAGCGTAGCCGAAGCCCTCGGACGTAAGTATGCCCGTGTCTCCTTAGGTGGTCTGCACGACGAAGCGGAGATCCGCGGACACCGTCGTACCTACATCGGTGCGCTGCCCGGTCGTATCATCGACAGCCTCAAAAAATGCGGTTCATCGAATCCCGTCTTTGTGCTTGATGAAATCGACAAAATCGGTGCCGACTACAAAGGTGATCCGACCGCTGCACTCCTTGAAGTGCTCGACCCGGAACAAAATGCAACATTCCATGACAACTATATTGACGTGGACTATGATCTGAGCAAAGTGCTCTTTATCGCCACAGCTAACAGTCTGGAAACAGTACCCCGCCCTCTCTTGGATCGAATGGAACTCATAGAGATGACCGGATACCTCCAGGAAGAGAAAGAGGAGATCGCCAAACGCCATCTCATCCCCAAAGAACTGGCGAATCATGGTCTCAAAGCCTCGCAACTCAAGTTTAAGAAGGATATCCTCGCGCATATAATTGATGATTACACGCGCGAGTCCGGAGTTCGTTCCCTCGAACGTCAGATCGCTACTATCTGCCGCAAGGTCGATACCAAGCTCGCCCTGGAACAAGAATACAACGTCACCGTCACCCTCGATGACCTGCGTTCTTACCTCGGACAGCCGCGCTACTCGCGTGACAGCTGGGAAACAAACAAATACCTCGGTGTCGTAACAGGCCTTGCCTGGACACAGGTAGGCGGTGAGATTCTTTTCATCGAGACCAGCCTCTCAGCGTCCAAATCGCCGACGCTCACCCTCACCGGAAACCTCGGCGATGTCATGAAAGAGTCCGCTACGCTCGCCCTGGGCTACGTCAAGGCGCACGCTAAGGAATTAGGCATTAAACCGGAGGTATTCGAAAAGACAGCCGTCCACATCCACGTACCAGAAGGCGCTATCCCAAAAGATGGTCCTTCTGCCGGTATCACCATGACGACAGCCCTTGTCAGCGCGTTTACCAAACGCCTTGTCAAACCGCGCATTGCTATGACAGGAGAAATGACGCTGCGCGGCAAAGTGCTACCGATCGGAGGTGTCAAAGAAAAACTGCTCGCCGCCAAACGTGCCGGTATCACAGACATCATCCTTTGTGAAGACAACCGCAAAGATGTCGCCGAAATCAATGAAATCTACCTAAAAGGACTCAACCTCCACTTCGTTCACGATATCAGCGAAGTAATTGAAAAGGCACTGCAATAAGCAGCGCCTTTTTTGTTCGTCTTAAGGGTCATAATAATTCTTACTGTTGCTTTCTAAAAGCTGCGGGGCTAACACCTTCGTGGCGTTTGAAGAATGTGCCGAAATGGCTTTGGTTCTGGAAACCGAGCTGATCGGCTATTTCCTGAATGGATTTAGTTGTGGTAAGGAGCAATGTTTTTGCCCGCTGGACAAGGACGTGCTCGATACAGGAACTGGCAGTTATACCAAGTGTCTGTTTGACTGTGTTAGCCACATAACGCGTGGTGAGACATAGTTGGTCGGCATACCAATCGAGTGAGTGCTGCTGCTCACAATGGGTATCTACCAGATGCATGAAACGACCTGTGATCTCTTCGTTGCGGGACATGGTAGAGATGTTCTGTTGGGGGAAATGGTTCAGTTCGGGTTCCGCCAGATAATAGAAAAACGACCTTATAAGATGGATTGCCGCTTTGCGGTCTTTTTCTGCTATTACCTCACGCATGAGGTCAAAATAATGAATCAAGAGCTGCATCTTCTTAGGACTAATATTCCAAACCGGATGGATGTAGATATAGGAGATAGCAGCCAGAGGGAACTCCAGATTCAGTTCCTGCATAAACTCGCGGGACATAGATATCACCAGCAACTCCACATAATTATCCATCTTATCCGGTTTCTGAATCAGCAGTTCAGGCGTAACAAGGCAGCCTTGGTTGGCGGTTATCTCATACTCCTTATTATTAATAAGAATTCTCAAACAGCCGCTTTTCACAATCTGAATACAATAGGTTGGCGTGAAATATTGATCCGGAAGAATCAGCGTACTGAATCGCTCCTGTGTACTATTGATTTCCATGACGGTGACATCATCTATGGTTGTTTTTCCAGGAATAAAACTCATCCACTTGAAACCGGAGTAATCCTTTAGAATAGTGTTCTCATTTTCACACTTTTCTACTTCTACATGTTTTTTTTGTTCCATAATGTTCGGTTTTAGATGTACGAATTAAAACAATTTGTGTGCAAAGGTACAACAATTTTTTGACATATGCAAGCGGAATAGTAGAATTAGAACAATATTCGTATGAATTAGAAAAACACTAATTGCTTATAAAGCAGTACTTTTGCAGCCGTTTTTGAAAAATGCTTACGAAAAAAGAACAAAAATATGAAGATATTATTTGTAATTGACAGTTTTTACACGACGAACAACGGGACGTCGATTTCTGCACAGCGTTTTGCAGGGGAGTTGCGCAAAAGAGGTCATGAAGTGAAAGTTCTCTGCTGGGACACTCCAGAGTACATTGAGAACAATTTGACAGATGGTGATTTCACTACAAAAAAGTTCCATATTCCGGTATTCCAACCGCTATGCGACAAACACGATTTCAGTTTTGCGTATAATGAAACTGTTATTGTGCATCGTGCTTGCGATTGGGCGGACATCGTGCATGTGTTTGTGCCGTTCGGTATAACCTGGGAAGCCGTTCATTATTGCAACAAAATCGGCAAACCGGTTACAGGTGCGTTCCATATCCAGCCGGAGAACATGACTTCGTCGGTCAGTATGGGCAAAGTCGAATGGTTCAACGAATTGTTCTACCGGACATGGAACCGCGATATATACAGCCATTTACGTCACATACATGTTCCTTCTCGGTTTATGGGTGAGATGCTCGCCGAACGCGGTTACAAGGCAAAGATTCATCCGATCAGCAACGGAATCCAAGATGCTTTCATGGTAGCAGGGGAAAGAAAGGCGAATGGACGAAAGGTGAAAGGCGAAAGTCAAAAAGATATCTTTAAGATCATGATGATTGGAAGACTTTCACAGGAGAAACGGCAGGACGTGATCATCAACGCCGTGAAATACTCGAAGTACGCGGATCGTATCCAACTCGTTTTCGCCGGTAAAGGCCCTGAATATGAGAAATACGTCGAACTCGGCAAAGACCTCAAACACCAGCCACAGTTTATCTATGTAGGTCGTGACGAGTTAATCGAGCACTTGTTAGAAACCGATCTCTACGTACATGCCTCGGACATGGAGAGCGAAGCCATCAGTTGTATCGAAGCGTTCGCAACAGGTCTTGTACCCGTCATCGCTAATAGTCACGTCAGCGCTACTCCGCAGTTCGCTTTGGATGGTCGCAGCCTCTTTATCCCCGGTGACCCGAAAGACCTTGCACGGGCAATCGATTACTGGCTGGATCATCCGCGTGAGCGGCAATATATGGAAGAACAATACCGTCTGGCAGGTCGTCAGTATAGTTTGGAGGCTTCCGTTAGTCAGTTTGAAGAGATGTTGAACCAAGAAATACAAGAAAATGAAACGCGTGTTACTGTTGAGCCTCTTCGCCCTGCTCGTCAGCGTGAGAGCCTGGGCCGTAGACTTCGTCGAGTTGCCGCACTTTTCTAAAACCGACAAAGGCTTGTTCGGAGGACCGGTGGGAAAAGGAAGAATGTATTTCGACATTCAACTCCCACCACTTACTCCCAACCTTCTGATCGATGTCGGAATGAATATGGCGCAGGCACATGGTGTCATCGGGCAAGCACCCCGTTGGTTCGCCATGTTCAGCCCTACCGCTTGTCCGCTCAGCGAACTATACGCTGCCCCGAAAAGTAATTCTGCCATAATGATAACTTTTAGAACTTATTTTTAATTATGACAACGAATAAATTTTTAGCCGGTACAATTACCGCATTCGCAATAATAACATTACTATTCATCACAGTAAGCGTTTCTGCCAAAGAACGTGTAGAACTATTACCTTTCGGCGATTTTGAGTCCTGGGACCCAAGGCAAATAACAGAGTCCAGACTCATTGGAGGCAAGACTAAAATGCTGTATAAAATCGGTAGTATTTGGGATTGCAGCAATGCACACGCAAAAGCCTTCGGCGTAGATAAAGTGTCTGTCTCTGTTCGTCCCGAGAAACGAGACAATGGAACCTGCTGCCGCATGGAAACGACATTGGAAGTTGTAACGGCTATCGGCATTGACCTCAAAGCACTCGCTACCGGTTCTCTCTATACAGGTAAAATGATTGATGTGGTAGGCATGAAGCAGAGCTCTGATCCGAATTCGGGTATTGACATGGGAGTGCCTTTTACCGGACGCCCCAAAGCACTGCAACTCGATTACAAGGCAATCATTCAATCGGAAGGACAAATCGTACATGCTAACGCAGGTACCAAAGTGAAGAATGTCAACGGTCGCGATAAAGGGCAAATCGTTATGGCACTGCAGTACCGCTGGGAAGAGAACGGACATATCTATGCATACCGTGTCGGCACTGCTTCACAGTACATTAACCAAAGTACAACCGGTTGGGTCAATGAATACCGACTCCCCGTGCATTACGGAGATGAAATTGAAGGAGCTGCATGTCCTTGGTCCATCTTATGCAGCAATCGGTTCAAAGCACGCAACAGCAAGGGACAGATGGTTTATATAGAAGAGATCGGATGGAGAGGTGACCTCGAGCCTACGCACATGATCATACAAATCAGCGCAGGCTGCCAACCCCCATTCACCGGATGTCCGGGAAACATAATGTGGTGTGATAACATTAGTCTGGTGTATGAATAAACGAATCATAACAATTGTATGGACTCTCATGGGGTGGCTGACGCTCGTCTTCAGCAGCCCCATCGAGTCGTACAAAGTGAACGAAGATAGCACAGTTTCTTTCTGTTACTGCGGAATAGCAAGGCGTGTCCGCGTACAGGGCGATTTCTTATACGTCGGAGAAAATAGTTCTCGTTACAGAGACAACCGTATTCGTAGTGTAAAAATGCAGTTACAAAGTGATGGTTGTTTTCATGCTACCATTCGACCGCTACAAACGGAAACGTATACCTACTCTTTTCGTGTCAACGGCAAGCACAAAACGGATCCGTTCAACCGTGACACGGTGTGGCAGATGACCGATAAGTGGAGTATCGTCTCACTTGGCGGAACACCCCAAACCGATCTGTATCTTCCGTCAAAGGTAAAAGGACAACTCATCCAAACCAAGTGGTACGACCGGGAGGAGCAACTCAACCGACGCGTCAATATTTATCTGCCGGCCGCATATGTAGAGGAGATGACGAATCCATCATCTACTCGCCAATTCCCCGTTCTCTATCTGCTCCATGGTATTAACGGATACGAGGGTTCGTGGACAGAACGCGGACGTGCTATACAAATCATTGAGAATCTTATTGATCAAGGGCAGATTGAACCGCTCATAGTCGTCATGCCTGACTGTAACACAGGTATTCATGAAGATCGACCAAGTCATCACACACTGTGGAATAACGTCTGGCACTATAACCGCTTGTGCCACGACCATAATCTTGAAATCGCATTGGAAGATTTGATGCAACATATCGATACTACGTATCGTGTCTCCGATCAACGTTCAATAGCCGGCCTCTCGTCAGGTGCCCGTATTGCTGCCAATATCGTCAACCGCTATCCGGGTACATTCCAATATGTCGGATTGTTCTCACCTGTAGTTTACAAAGAGCAACTACCCAAACAACCTATAGATACAATCGGACAGGATACTTCATCTTTTACCACATCGTATCATATTTATATGGGAAAAGACGATATGTTTATCAACAACGGGCGGCGTTTTCATCAACGCCTCACAAAACGTAACTTCCCGCATACCTACACAGAGACAAACGGCTCACACACATGGAGGAACTGGCGAGTGTATCTGACAGACTTTCTGCTGCAAATACAGAAATAGATTCAGATATTTATTGAATAGGTAAAGCAGTCGTAAACTCTTCGAACGTGTTATCCGTATAATAAACGACGATCTTACTGATCTTCTTTGTAGGAGCTGCATGCACTTGCGGCTCTTCTTTTTGTGCACTTACACGCGTAGAGCGATTCTTCGGATCCGGAGCCATCGAATCAAACAAACCGGGCTCTTTTCCAGGCTCTGTACGCCACATCTCGCCGCGTCCTGCTATCAACCATTCCGGATTAAGCGTAGGATAACGCTCCATAATACGCTTCATTACCTCCAGACTCGGATTGTTACGCCCGGCCATCATATTACTGATTGTTCCCGGCTGCACACGAATCTCTGCAGCAAACTGACGTGCTGACAAATTCATCGATTTCATCAACGAATCTATACGCTCTCTCTCGTTCATAGTTACGACTAAATTGAAATCCGCTGCAAAGGTACAAAAAAATATTGAAATACACAAATCTGCGCAAACTTTTTTGTAAAATAAATTTCACACTTGTGAACAACACGAATTCGGGCTTGTGAATATGTATTTGTGAGCATGTACCGTGGAACATTTTCTACAGCACACCTGCCTTTCGCCACCCATACATAGGATCATACATGCATTTAAACTTGTTATTTTATTACGAGTAATATCTATAAAATGCAGAGTATATGCAATTTGTATAATAATTAACACCTGTAATATATGCAAAAACCACCAATATCTCAATTTTAGCAAAATACACAGTATTATCACTTTAAGTAATTTTAATAACTGCTGATATTGTGTTAGTTATATTTCTAGCAAATAAATATATTAACACATATTTCTGTAATTAATATTCGTCATTGTATCTTATCTTCTCCTTGGTCAGGACTACTCTACTCCATTCTATGCAATTCCGGATCTGATATACCAAAATGTGCGTTTGATGTTATTTGCAAAATAGCATATTTGTGTACATTTGCACACAAATACATGTTCACGTTTATTGTGAATAAATTCTTGATTTTTCTCTTGCACAATTCACAAAAATGTAGTACCTTTGCACTCGATTTGAAAAAGATTTATTCAGCAACTTATCGCCATTAAACTAAAAACTGAACTAACTATGAAACTAAATGTTGACTCTATGAAACAGCAAACGCAGGATTTTGTCCTGCGTTTGTTCGTTGGGGCGGAACTTGGTTCCTTGTCTTCCCACTCCTCTTATTATACATGTGCGCGTTGTGGCACACACGAACGGCTCTATCGTTAACTACAGATTGGCACCTTCTACACTATTCAGATCAATGAGACGGTTGACGATCGCATAAATTGTCAAACCGGCCGTTGAGTGAATATTGAGCTTGCGTGTAATATGCTTGCGGTGTGAAATCACCGTATGCATCGAGATACAGAGCACATCCGCTATCTCTTTATTACTTAGTCCGCGCACCACCTGAATCAGCACATCCTTTTCACGATCGCTGAGTTCTTCGGTTTCCGGTATCGGTTTCTGCTGTCTGGCGGTGTGATGATGCTTGGTCAGCATAGGCCAGAAAATGTCATCCTCAATCGCACAATGGTCCGCAAAATCCTGCTCCGTGTGCCACAGATCACTCATCACACTAATGAGCGTATACGTCACATTACCCTCTTCAGAAGTCGGCTTGGTCGGATAATACTTGATTATCAGGTTCTTAATCTCCGTCAGTTTGCTCGTGATACGCTCATCATCGTGCTCATGTTCCTCAAACAAACCGGCGTTCTCGTGCTCGATATGGATGCGGATCTCCTCCACAAACTCATCGTAGCAGCGTAAGATCAGTTCCGGTATCTGAGATGAGGTACCGGCAGGAATAAGCGCTTCAATGAGTGCCCTGCGCAGACGAGGCAGACGGAAATTCAAGAAATAGTTGTGCGCATTCCTTAGATACCGCTGCAGCGTCGGAACATCAATGTCGGCAGGAAGAGCTTTTTGCTTGAATACCTTGTAATTAACCACCGCCAGGAAAGTCGGAGTATGTACGCCATGAGAAGCACACATCTGCTCGATCGTTTGATCGCCTACGCCCATTTCCAAGCCAAAACGGCTAATTATCTGAATCGCATCTTCCTCACGCGACATCAAATCACATATCTTGTCACTCGCCTTATACATTGTTCCATTTACATGTCCCATGTAACATTTTTTCAAAAATCGGTGCAAAATTACAAAAAAAAATCCACTTGAGCAATAGTGGGAAGCAAAATCCCAATTTTTGGGGATTGTCCATTTCCGTTAAAAGCAGTAATTTTGTACTACAAAAGATAAACGTAGAAAGTAAAAAGCAGAAAGAACTATGAGAAAGCAAACAATCATTACTATTCTATTGATTATGTGCGCACTGTGCACACGTGCGGAGGACTCTGTCAAAGTGAGTTCGGCGGACCTGCAGGCACTCATGCAACGCGTAGAGCGCTTGGAGCAAAAAGTAGCGCAAGATACCGCATCCCTAAATGTGGTGAACAATACTACACCCGACCCCAACCAACGCCAACACCGTTTTACCATCGGCGGCTACGGAGAAGTGACGGCTAAGCATTGTTTCTACTCCAACAACTACCTGCGCTACGGCAAGAACCCCGAGAAATATGCCAATGACCACTACGGAGAATTCGATCTGCCGCATGTGGTTATTTATATGGGCTACGATTTCGGCAAAGGCTGGAGTGTCGGCACGGAGATTGAATTTGAGCACGGAGGCACAGAAAGTGCCGTTGAAATCGAAGAGGAAGAAGGCGGTGAGTACGAGAGTGAGATTGAGCGCGGAGGAGAAGTCGCTTTGGAGCAATTCTGGTTACAGAAATCCTTCAACCGCTACGCTACCCTTCGTGCCGGTATGCAGGTCATTCCCGTTGGTGGCCTGAACGCACACCACGAATCCACCGAGTATTTCGGAGTGTACCGTAATGAAGGTTCGTTCACCATCATTCCAAGCACATGGCACGAAGTAGCACTCACTTTTATGGGTTCTACTCCCAAGGGCTGGCATTACCAGATCATGTTCCTGCCCGGTCTGGACAGCGACCGTTTCAACCGTAAGAACTGGATCAAACCGGGCGCCGGTAGTCCGTACGAGTTTAAGCTAGCGAACGTCTTTGCAGGGGCAGCACGAATCGATTACACCGGAGTACAAGGTCTGCGCCTCTCGCTCAGCGGATACTGTGGCAACTCATTCCGCAACACGCTCAGCAAGTCCAATGCCGAACTGGACGCGAGTGCGTACAAGAATGTGAAAGGCACCGTGACCATCGGAGCATTTGATTTTGCGTACAAAGGACACGGAGCCATCGTGCGTGGTGAGTTCCTCTACGGACACTTGAGTGACGCCGCGGCCATCACGCAGTACAACATCTCCATGCGTAAAGGTTCTGTATCCAGCAAACAATGGATCGCTTCAGACGCGTTGGCAGCAGGTATCGAACTCGGCTACGATTTCTTCTCGCTGAACAAGAAATTGACGGAGAAAAAGCAACAGTTCTACCTCTTCGGCCGCTATGACTACTATGACTCCATGTTCCGCTACGACAACAAACCGACGGATATGTACGCTTGGTGCGGCAGACACCGCGCTGCGGTGGGTATCAACTACTTCCCCATCAAACAAATCGGCGTCAAAGCGGAGTTCTCCTACGGTATCTTGAAACAAGGTACGCGCGCGGATGGCACACGCGGGAAGATTTACAACGACGAGCCGCAGATCGCTGTCGGCATCGTATATGCAGGATTTTACCAACTATAAATCATAAATTATTAATCTAAAGTATTAGTGAGTATGAAAAAGCAATTTCTATTTGTGGCATTGGCAGCTCTTGGATTGACTGCCTGCCAAGGTGGCACGACAGATGTCACCTCAGACAAGGAAGAGGCGTTGCAACAAGCTGTAACGCCCTATGTGAACAACACGGTCATTGCGACCTACCGAAACATGGCTGATGCCGGTATGACGCTCTTGGAGCAGACCGAGGCCATTCTGGACAAAGTGGAGAAAGGCGAGGATTACACCACCTTGATGCGTGATGCAGGCACTTCATGGCGACTCATGCGTAAGTATTGGGAGCAGAGCGAAGCTTTCCTATATGGTCCTGCTGCGTCGCACAACATTGACCCGCACATCGATTCATGGCCCTTGGATTTCAATGCAATGAACGCGCTGCTGCATGATCAAGAGCGAATGGCCGCTATCGAAGAAGAAGGCGGTGCCTATGTAGGTGACAAACTGGGTTACGCGCTCAAAGGCTTCCACGCTGCCGAGTACCTGCTCTTCGAATCGGTTGAAGTGGAAGGTCGTGCTGTAGGAACCGGTAAGACACACGCAGCTAACTTGACGCACGCCGAAGCAGTCTATCTGTTGGGCATCGTAGAGGACCTGACACAACAGGCTATCCTGTTGGAGTACTGCTGGGCAGGCGAAGTGAGTGATACCAAGATGAAACTGCTGGAGGACGGTGAAGTCGACACCTACGAAGACAAGTACGGATGGCAGATGATGAATGCCGGTAAGCCGGGTTCGATCTACGTAACCTACCAAGAGGCAGCAGAAGAGATTATCGCCGGTTGCGTGGATATCGCAGGTGAGGTATCCGAACTGAAATTGGGGAACCCCTATATCAGCAGCACACCGGAAGAGCGCGATTACATCGAGAGCCCGTACAGTTGCACCTCTACCGAGGATTTTGCAGACAACATCCGCTCGATCCAACACGCTTACTACGGTTCTTTGGCAGGTGACCACTCTGTTTCCAACTACGTCTATCGTCAGGATGCCGAATTGGATGCCCGCGTACGCAAAGCTATCGAAGAGGCAATTGCAGCGATCCAGGACATTGACAACTTCGAGAACACCGCTCAGAACAACCCGCAGGTAAAAGCTGCGATTGACAAGGTAGCTGAACTCGAAGAAATCTTAGATGATGAAGTTTTACCCTTATTAAGCAAATAAAATCATGAAAAAGAATCTATTTCTAGACAGTCTAGTTATCCTAGGCATCCTAGGCGGCCTAGCTGGTTGCAAACAACCGACACCGGGTCCTGATCCTGAGACCGACCTTCCGGAATGGTATTACACCGGTGGTAAATTAGGTACAACCACCAACACCTCGTCCATGACTTTCCGTCAACCTACTCCTGCCACAGAGAATGCAGGCCTTGGAAACATGTTCGCTCAAGGTGACCAAATCGCAGAGAAAGACTTCGTTACCAATGAGACGGGTCGTCAACATGGTCTGGGACCGGTGTATGTGCGTTCGTCTTGTCAGCACTGTCACCCCAACTACAGTCATGGAACATCGGTTCCGGAAGGCACGTACGATGCCGCTAACGTAGGAAACGGAACCCTGCTCGTTGTGATCAACCCGCAGACACAGGCTTATGTACCTTGGCTGGCCGGTATGCCGCAACTGTTCGGCGCAGCGCCTTTCAAGGCACCGCTGGATCCTGATCAGATCACCGTTACTTGGAAGACGGCTACCGATGAGCATGGTAACAAGTTCGCAGATGGAGAGACCTATGAGTTGCGTTATCCGGAAGTGAAGATGCCCAACACCGCGGTGTATGTCTATAACCAAGGCTATCGCGACCCGGACGGCTTGTTGGAGAGTGAAGGTTACGAGGTGAAACTGGAGAACACCATCGGTGTCTATGGTTCCGGTTTGTTGGATGCCATTCCTGATCAGGACATCATTGACCAGTACGCCAAAGAAGCTGCAGACGGTAAACTCAAGAACGGTCTGAACCCTGCATTCTGGAACGGTAGTTTCCAGACTTCGGGCTACTACAAGAACGACCCGACCTGGGGTCCGAAGCGTTTTACGTACGCGCTCACACGCGGTCCTATTATGGATGCCGCTGGTGCGAATGCCATTTGGAACATTACCAACGTTACTCGTAGCGACCGAAAATACCACTATTTGGATTTGAACGGAACCATCTATGCCGAGTACGCTTCCAAGGATCCGGAGGTACAGGCCAAGTTCGGTACGGAGGAAGAGATTTACAATTATCTGACCTCTAAAGAGCTGCCGGTCGAGATGAGCGATGAGGAGTTCACCCAAGTCATGGTTTGGCATCGTGGTCTGGCTGTTCCTGCTGCTCGTAACGTGACCGATCCGCAAGTGCTCAAAGGTAAAGAACTGTTCTCGCAGATCGGTTGTGACTACTGTCACCGTCCGACTTGGACGACCGGACCGGATGAGGTACGTGACCCGAACAACTTCCCTGTTACCGCATCCATGCCGCGTTACCCGAACCAGAAGATCTGGCCGTATACCGATATGGTACAACACAAACTGTGCATGGAGAACGATATCCGTACCGGTTGGTGCCGTACTACCCCGCTTTGGGGCCGCGGACTGCATAAGAAAGCGACCGGAGATGTGTATGAGGCTCGTATGCATGATACCCGCGCACGGAATGTCATTGAAGCCATCATGTGGCACGGTTACAGCAGCGAATCCGATGCCTACTGGCCTACCCAGCAGTTCTATCAATTAAACAAAGAAGACCGTGATGCGATCGTTGCTTTCATCAATGCGATCTAAGCCTATTACTTGGCTGTTACACATTGCCCTCACAACTATTGTTGTGGGGGCCTGTGTGACTCATTTCTTTGGTGAACAAGGCGAGATACACCTGCGTGCCGATAAAGCGCAGACATTAGCCAATTCCCATTCGTCCATTAGCCTATTCCTTTGGAGTTTTCAGGTTGTAAACGACAACGCGGGAAATCCGGTGGACTACATCACCGAACTGCGTCTGTTGGACAGAACTCGGAAAAAGAACCAAGTCACTGTGGATGAAGGCATTGTTCGCATGAACAAGCCGTTCATATATCACCATTGGCGTTTCTGCCAATCCAATTATGACACCGACGGATATGGGGTTGAGTTGCGCTATAACTACGATCCTTGGGGCATCGGTATTACCTATACCGGCTATGTGATGCTGCTTGTCGCTATGATTGCGTTCTTCTTCCAAAAGCGCAGTTATTTCCGCGCACTGATCAAGCAACAGCACAAATGGCTGATGATTGGCCTGGGATTGGCCATTGTTGTCCAGGCGATCATCATGACCAAGGTCGTTACCCCCAAACCGCCCTTACAACCCGTACTGCAGACACCGTTGCTGGGCATTCATGTCTCCGTCATCATGTTGGCATACACCTTGTTTGCGGTTATCATGATCAACGGCATCGTGGGACTCTGCCTGCCCGCTAAGCGCAACAACCTCATGCACTTGTCCCAACTGCTCTTTTACCCTGCAGAATTCTGCCTGGCTGCCGGTATCTTCATTGGCGCTGTATGGGCGAACATGTCCTGGGGCCGTTATTGGGGCTGGGATCCCAAAGAGACATGGGCACTCATTACCATGCTGGTCTATGCTGCGCTGCTTCACTGGCCTTTCTTCAAACGGTTCATCCCGTTAAAGCAGGAAACAGGAGCCATCATCTACCACTTACTAAGCATACTGTCTTTTGCCTTTGTGCTATTCACCTATTTTGGAGTATCCTATTTACTCGGCGGACTGCACTCGTACGCTTAGGCCAAACAAATCTGCACGAAAAATGCAGATTTGTTTGTATATGTCGGAAAATTGTAGTATCTTTGCAGTCGCTATGATACTATGTCCTAATTGTAAGATTAATCTGGGCCTGCGTGTAGTCCGCAAGCGCGCAGACGGATACCATGATCTGGAGACTATTTTTGTGCCTATCTACGGCTTGCACGATGAGCTGGAGGTCGTTCCTGCCCCATCCTTTTCTTTCGTTCAGGAAGGCATTACGGTGGATTGTTCGGCAGAGGATAACTTGATTGTGAAGTGTTACCGGCAGATGAAGGCCAACTATCCGCAGATAGGCCCTGTAGCCATTCGTTTTAAAAAGAATATCCCGTTCGGTGCCGGTTTAGGCGGCGGTAGCAGTGATGCCGCCCATATGGCGATCGCTCTCAACGAGTTGTTCCAATTGGGCTTAACCAAAGAGCAACTGGTAAACGAAGTGCGGCCATTAGGCGCAGACTGCCCGTTCTTTATCTATAACACGCCTTGTTATGCTGAAGGCATAGGCGATATACTGACGCCTATTGACTTGGACCTGAAAGGCACACGTATCGTGCTAATCAAGCCGGAAGAGGGCGTTAGCACCAAGGAAGCCTATTCGGGAATTAAACCTAATCCAAATCCGTTTGATCGCAAGACCAATGACTTCGAGGCGACGGTGTTCCCGCATCATCCTATCATAGCGGACATCAAAAAGCGCCTACTGGACGCAGGCGCTTATTATGCTTCAATGAGTGGAAGCGGTTCAACGGTGTTCGGGCTTTTTAAGCACGATTCGGAAGGTAGTTCCGACACCGAGTTGCGAGCTCTTAAGGAGCAGTTTGCCTCCATGGTACTGTACGACGATACGTTTGGCGAGTGGAAGGCCTAAGCCCCAACCTCGATCTTTTGTAGTAAAGCCCGGCTCGAAGATTCGACGCTGGGTTTTACTATCTATTCCCTTTCCCGTGTCGCTGATATCCAGCATCACTTCGTGCTCATTCTCATGAATCCGGAAGGTGATCGTTCCTTCGCCTGAGATCGCATCTACCGCATTCTTAAGCAGATTTTCGATAACCCATTTGAGCAGCGGAGCGTTGAGTAACACAACTCTACTTACTCCTTGCAGACATGTATCATCAATCGTGATACGACTGCTGGCACGCGCACGGATATAAGCCACCGCATCTTCGACAACCGGAATCAGGTCCGCCTCTTGCAAGTCCGGCTCTGAACCGATCTTCTGGAAACGGTCTGCGATCATCTGCAATCGGTCAATATCCCGTTTCATCTGCGGTACATACTCATCGTTCGGATACGCTTCTGCCAGCAACTGTTGCCATGCATTGAGCGAAGAGATCGGCGTACCTAACTGGTGCGCGGTCTCCTTGCTCAAACCTACCCAGAGCCGATTCTCTTCACTGCGCTGACCGGTCAGCATGGTGATGACCGCAACAGCAATGAAAATGAAAATCAGCGCAAACTGAGCGTACGGCACATACCTTAGTCGCGTGAGCAGACTGCTATCATCCCAATAGATGTACTGCGTCGTGCTCTCATCGATTTTCAGTTCGATAGGTCCGTGATGATCCTTGGCCTCCAGTTTCTGGTTTTGATCGAATGCCTTCACATTACGGCTCGCCAGGATATTTCCCTCTGTGTCACAGATATAGACCGGAATGGTGGTATTCTTCTCAATGATCGAAGACACAAAATCTATATCCGCATCATCGTCTGCCAAGATGAGTTGACGCGTAGCGTCCGCCCATACAGACATGTTCTTCTGTTCTTCTTCCTGCAACGAGTGTGCCAGGTTGTTGGTAAACAATACGGAAATAGCCACGATAAACATGGCTATTACCAAAACGATTGTTCCTATCTGTCGATTAGACATATCAACCTAACATTGTGAGAAGTACACCAGCTGCAACTGCTGAACCAATCACACCTGCTACGTTCGGTCCCATGGCATGCATCAGCAGGAAGTTCGACGGATTCTCTTCCTGGCCTACTGTTTGGCTTACACGAGCTGCCATCGGCACTGCCGATACACCGGCCGAACCAATCAGTGGGTTAATCTTCTCTTTGAGGAAGAGGTTCATGAACTTAGCCAACAGCACACCACCTGCGCTACCGAGACCGAATGCTACGATACCCATGGAGAGGATCTTTAACGTCTCCCAGTTCAAGAAACTGGAGCCGGTAGCCGTTGCACCGACAGAGAGGCCAAGGAAGATCACAACGATGTTCATCAACTCGTTCTGTGCGGTTTTGCTCAAACGATCTACTACGCCACACTCTTTCATCAAGTTACCGAGCATCAGACAGCCGATCAGCGGAGCTGCGTCCGGAAGAATGAGGGCTACGATAGCGGTAATGATGATCGGGAACACGATCTTCTCTGTTCTGCTGACCGGACGCAACTGACCCATCTTGATCGCACGCTCTTTCTTGGTAGTCAGCGCACGCATGATAGGCGGTTGAATCACCGGAACCAATGCCATGTAGCTGTATGCTGCGATAGCGATCGGGCCTAGGAGTTCAGGTGCTAACTTGGAAGTCAGGAAGATGGACGTAGGACCATCTGCGCCACCGATGATACCGATAGAACCGGCTTGTTCCGGCGTGAAGCCCATCCAATAAGCGCACAGGAAGGTCACGAAGATACCGATCTGCGCAGCAGCTCCCAGAAGAAGCGATTTGGGGTTCGCGATCAGCGGTCCGAAGTCCGTCATGGCACCTACACCGATGAAGATGAGGCAGGGATAGACACCGGTCTTGACGCCGATATAGAGCACATCTAACAAACCTGCCCCTTTGAGAATTGCACCATATGAATGGTAAGCAGGGCTGGTCTCATCCAGGAACGCTGCCCATAACTCACTATGGAACATGTTCGCGCCGGGAAGATTCGTCAGCAGCATACCGAATGCGATAGGCAGCAATAGCAGCGGCTCGTATTTCTTATGAATAGCCAGGAACAGCAGGAAGAACGAAACAAACAGCATCACCAGTTGTTGCCATCCTCCGGTGGTGAAGTTGTTGATCATCTGCATGAAACCCATGCCTTGGAAAAATTCCAAAATATCCATTGTTGTCTGCAATTAATCGGTTTATCCGAGTACGATAAGCAGGTCATCCTGCATCACATTCTGGCCGGCAGCCACAGCGATCTGCTTAACTGTGCCGTCCTGCTCTGCCATAATGGCATTCTCCATCTTCATGGACTCAAGGGTCAGAAGAGTATCCCCTTTCTTAACTGCCTGTCCTTCGCTTACCAATACCTTGATGACACTACCGGGCAGCGGGCTCTTAACTTGGATACCACCTGCAGCGGGAGCAGCAGCGGGTTTCGGTGCTTCAGCCTTAGGAGCTACAGGAGCGGCAGCAGGCTTCGGTGCGGCAGGTGCCGGTTTAGCGGCGGGTTTCGGAGCGGGAGCAGCAGCTGCTTCGGTCTCTACTTCATATACTTTGCCGTTTACAGTCACTTTTGTTTTACCGGCTTCCAGTTCTTCTACAGCGCACTTGTACTCTGCGCCGTTGATTTTAAATGCAAATTCTTTCATATTAAAAACCTATATTATTCTTAGCCCCTTTCGGAGCACGATTAATGTGGTCAAAAGCCCACATTGTTCATTCCTGTTGACTTGGTATTCCACGCCGTTTCATGTTGATTGAGATGAATCATGCCGGTGGGAATATCGTGTTTGGTGTGGTGCGCCAAGTAGAGCGCATAAGCAACAGCGGCTTCATCGTCACTGTGTGCCTCAGAGATAGCCAGAGCAATAGCGGCCTTTTCTGCGTCCGAAGGAGCACCCGTAGCCACCTTAGCAGGCTGGCTGACGGGTTTCTCTTCTTTCGGTGCTTTCGGCGTCTTCGGTGCTTCTATCTTCTGCATCGTCCATCCGAAGAACATCAGGATGAAGACCAATACAAAGAGGAGCGCCAGCACGATACCGAAGCCCAGACCAGTTACCGTCCAGGTATTCGCCCATGTCCACGTTTCCGGGTTAACTAAAAGCAAAACCATATTACAGCGGAATATTAGAGTGTTTCTTGAGCGGGTTAGTCAGACGCTTGGTCTGCAGCATCTCAAACGCACGAATGATACGACTACGCGTGTAGCGCGGCTCAATCACATCGTCGATGTATCCGCGATTAGCAGCCTGGTACGGAGAAGCAAACAGGTCTTTGTACTCTGCCTCTTTCTCTGCAATGAACGCTTTCTTCTCTGCGGGATCTTCGATAGCCTTGATTGCCTTAGCCTGAAGCACACCTACTGCACCGCTTGCACCCATTACTGCGATCTCAGCATTCGGCCATGCGTAGCACATATCACCGCGGAGTTGCTTACAACTCATCACGATATGACTACCGCCGTACGATTTGCGAACGGTAATGGTCACTTTCGGAACAGTTGCTTCGCCGTAAGCGAACATCAGTTTTGCTCCGTGATCAATGATACCGGCGTACTCTTGTCCGGTTCCGCAGAGGAAGCCCGGAACGTCCACGAGGGTCAGAATCTGAATATTGAACGCGTCGCAGAAACGAACGAAGCGGGCAGCCTTGCGGCTCGCGTCGCAGTCCAGCACACCTGCCAGCCAGGAAGGCTGATTGGCAATGATTCCGGTCGAGCGGCCGTTGAAACGAGCGAAACCGCAGATGACGTTCTTGGCGTAGTCTTTGTGCACCTCCATGAAGTCACCGTTATCCACGATGGTATTGATGATCTCGTGCATGTCGTAGGGTTTGTTCGGATCGTCCGGAACGATATCGTTGAGGTTGTCATCCACGCGGGTGATATCGTCCGTGCACGCAAACACAGGCGCTTCTTCCATGTTGTTCTGCGGAATGAACGAAACGAGACGACGTACTTCAGCGAGTGCCTCTTCTTCTGTAGCAGCCACGAAATGGGTTACACCCGATTTGGTAGCATGAATATGTGCACCACCGAGTTGCTCCACCGTCACATCTTCACCGGTTACGGACTTAACCACCTTCGGGCCGGTGATGAACATATAACTGTTCTGCTCGGTCATCATGATGAAGTCAGTCAGCGCAGGGCTGTATACAGCACCTCCGGCACACGGGCCAAAGATGACACTGATCTGCGGTACCACACCCGAAGCAAGGATGTTACGCTCGAAGATCTCTGCATAACCTGCCAGTGCGCATGCACCTTCCTGAATACGTGCACCACCCGAGTCGTTAAGACCGATGATCGGAGCACCGAGTTTCATAGCCTGGTCCATGACGTTGCAGATCTTCTGTGCCATCGTCTCAGACAACGAACCGCCAATCACGGTAGCGTCTTGTGCGAACACAAAGACCAGACGGCCGTCAATCGTACCCGATCCTACTGCTACACCGTCACCCAGGAACACTTTCTTCTCCATACCGAAGTCATGACAACGGTGGGTGAGGAACATGTTCACTTCTTCGAACGAACCTTCGTCCAGCAGCATATTAATACGCTCACGGCAGGTGTAACTGCCCTTTGCGTGATGCTTCTCAACGGCTGCTTCACCGCCTCCGGCTTGCGCCTTTTCGCGGTTTTCAATCAGTTTGTTTAATTTAGCGGAATCCATAATTCAAAATTAAAAATTAAGAATTAAAAATTAAGAATTATTTCGGTTGCTGGCACAACTCTGTCAGAACGCCCTTGGTGGATTTCGGGTGGAGGAACGCGATCATGAGGTTCTCTGCACCTTTGCGCGGAGCCTTGTCGATGAGTTGGATACCGGCAGCTTCGCATTCTGCGAGTGCGTCTGCTACGTTCTCTACGTTGAAAGCAACGTGGTGAACACCACCGCGACCACCGTTCTTCTCAATGAACTTAGCGATTGTGGACTCCGGGCTCGTCGGCTCAAGCAGCTCGATCTTCACTTCGCCTACTTTGAAGAAAGCAGTACGAACTTTCTGATCCTCAACTACTTCAATCGAATAACACTTGTTTCCCGAAAGAAACTCAAAGAAGGGAGCAGCCTCTTCAATAGAGGTAACTGCAATTCCTAAATGCTCAATGTGTGTAGGTTTCATAAAAAGAAATATTTTTTGTTTATGGTATATGTTTTTTGCTATTATTCAAAATCGGCTACAAAGGTACACAAAAAAAATGACATACGCAAGAGCGTATGCCACTTTTTGTAATTTTTTATGCATCACTTTACAAAACGGAGTTCGACTCGACGGTTCTTTTGTCGTCCTTCTTCCGTTTGGTTATCCGCAATCGGTTTGTTCTTGCCATAGCCTTTCCACTGCAGCAGTTTCGGGTCACAGCCTTCGTTGATCAGGAACTCATACACTGTCTTGGCACGTTGTTCCGACAAGAGTTGATTGGCATTGTCATTGCCCACATTATCCGTGTGTCCGCTGATCTCCACTTTGGCGTTGATATCCCGAATGATCTCCGCCATGCGGCGCAATTCGCTTTGCGACTCCGGAAGTACGGAGGACTGGCCGGTCGGGAAGAAGAGGTTGTTGAGCGGCATCGGGATCTGCTCGTCGATCATCTGCTGATAGGTCACGACTTGGATGTCCCGGTTCACTTCCACCATGTCTTTCACCTCTCTCAGGTCGATGTTTTCCGCAACGGGGAAGAAACCGTCCTTGTCAATGTAATAGCCATAGATCTTACCTTGCGGCAGCACGATAAAGAACGATCCGTCCGTCGGATTGGAGCGTGAACTACCCACTCTCTGATGAGTGCTCAAGTCTTCCCAGATGATCTCCGCATCCAGCGGCTGACCTTTCTTATCCGTCAGCACACCCGAGACGGTCGCTACTTTGTTCGGACGAAGATGGGCAGGCAAAGGTAACTGGTAGATATCTTCCTTGGTAGAGTCTATTCGTGCTGTATAATAGGCTGTTTGGCCATCCGTGGAGATAATGTACCAGCAGTTATCCCCTATGGTGTTGATCTCTTTTCCCAAGTTCTCGGGTTCACTCCACTCCGTCCAGCTATCCTCCCGCAGACGACGTGAGCGATAGACATCCATTTCGCCCAAGCCGCCGTGACCGTTGGAACAGAAATAGAGGGTTTTCATGTCCGGATGCAGGAACGGAGCCCGGTCGCAGAGCGAGGTGTTGATGGTCGGGCCCAGTTCTATCGGCTGACCCCATGTGCCATCCTCTTGCAGCAGGGAGACGAAGATGTTCGTTTGGTTATACGGATCATTATCACGGGACATAAACTGCGGTTTGATCATCACTTCCCGCTCCGTGATGCTGTGCGCCGCAAACAACATAGCGCGGCCGTCTGCGGTGATGCGCGCGTCCGCTTGCCAATTGGAAAAATTGATGGTAGATGGCAGTTCTTGGGGGGCACTCCAACCCTGCTCTGTCTTTTCGGAGATACACAGTTTACCGCTACGGAACAATATCAGGCTGTTGCCGTCCACCGAAACGGAGACAGGTGCTTCGTTCTTTTTCGCCGTGCTCAGTTCCGTGACTACATGAGCCGGCTGCCACACGCCCCCTACACATTTGGCTTCGTACAGGTCTTCACCGCCTATGTTGTCTTCACGGTCTTCTCCGCAGAAATACAGGGTCTTACCATCTCCGGACAACTGCGGTACGTACTCTCTTGCCTTGGTATTGATCCCATTCGGAAGGGCGGTGGGTACGACCGTCGTATCGACCTCTTGCTCCAAGATGGCTTTCAGTTCTATGTAACGGCGATCCCCGGCAAAGAGTTTTTCATACCTCTTTACCTTTTTCAAGGCATCGTTCCATCGGCCTTTCTTGACATCGAAAAGAATCAACCCCTGCAGTGCATCATAGGCACAATAATACGGTGCTGCAGCACAGATTAGGTTATCCATACTCACATCGCTCCATCTTACCTTATTGATTTCGTACGCGGAGATCACTTTTTCATCTTTTTCCAGGAACGCATTGTACACCTTGTTGTTCGTCATGATCGGCACGTCATAATAGAACTGCTCGAGCACGCGGATATTTCCGTTTTCAGTGTACGCGTGGTGCAACAGGATCAAACAGCTGTCCCGAACGGAACTGTTCACTCGGCAGCCGTAAATCAAGCCTTCTACGTTCTTTGTACGACGCAGAATTTGGAACATCTGTTGCGCAGCAGGCTCAATTGCTTTCTTGTTATTGTTCTTAATGGCTTGTTCTATCACGTCGCGGTATTGAGTCCAATCATCGTTGGCATCCTGCGCCATAACGGGCAAAAACGCCATCAGCAAGCAAGCCGACAGGGTCCATTTGAGTACGTACTTGTTCATAATTATTCTGTAAAAAGGTGTTTCACTTGGTTCTTATCCATAGTACCGCATCGGACTCCAGTGTCCATGCCGGTAAAGGCGAAGAGGGTTTGTACCCTGCTGATTGATAGAGATGAGAGCAGGCTGAGTTGGATGTAGCGATGACCGCATAGAGCACACGCAGCTGCAGAAAATCAAACGCATAGTGTTCCAATTGCTCCACGGCGGCACGCCCTACTCCTTTGCCCCGACATTCGGGGGCGACATACATACCGATGGCGGCACGGCGGTTACGCGGGTCAAAGTCAAAGAGGTCGATGCATCCTAAGGTGGAGCCCTCCTCTTCGATGATCAGACGTAACTGACCGTCTTTGTAGATGTCTCCGGTGGAGGAAGCGATATAATCGCGCAGGTCGTGCTGCGAGAGCGGATTATGGTTCGCCCCGTCAGCCCAGGCCGACGCATCGTTCTCCCATCGGTAGAGGTACGGCAAATCAGAGGGTTCTATTTTGCGTAAACGAATCATCCGAACAATTTGCCAAACAATCCTTTTTTCTTCTGCGGCCGAAGGTCCTCCATGTTGCCCTGCGGAGCGGGTTCGAAACAGTGCCCGGTATGAATCATGTTGTAGATCACACCCCAATCCGGCAGACCGCCCAGGTTACGATCGTCAATCCATAGGTCAGCTACCAGCTTACGAGCCGGTTTATGTTCGGGTTCTTCCTCCGGATAATTGGAATTGACGGCATAGAACTCGAGCCCTTTGGACTTACAGTAAGCGACCGCTTCGTCCAGCAGTTCCCCTTCCCGCACCGTCCAGAGGATGATCTGGTGATGGTCTTCCTCCTGCAGTTTCTTCAGAGTCTGGATGGCAAACGGAATGGGTTTACCGATTTTCGGGTACTCATGGGTAACGATCGTGCCATCAAAATCACAAGCTATAATCATACTTTTTCTCTTTTAATACGTAGGTAAATTCGGGTCTTGCGGGGTCATCTCTTTGTCCACTTTGCTCAGGGTCGGTTTGGTGAAGTACCAACCGATCGCAGCGATAGCGGCTACCCAGAACATGGACATATAACACCCTTTCTCATCGGCGAGCAGGAAATAAGCGATGATACCGAGCGGCATCGAGTTGCTCACCAGCAGAATACGTGCCACGGCCAGAGGTTGGTACGCTTCCAAGGTCGTCGGTTTACGCCATTTGATAAGGTATAAACCTAAGGGTATAGTGATCAGTGCATCAAAGATGACGAAGTACTGCACGACCATACCTAAGGTGGAGGTACGGTCGATGGGGGTGTACAGTTGATTTTTCCATACATAATACATCGCGCTCATCGCAACGAGCGTAATGACCATCATGCCGTAATAATACCAATTGAGATGTCTTACTACTTTATCCATTTATCCATTCAATTTAAAATCTGTTCTGTTGACAATCGAGCGTCCGAGTGTGATCTCGTCGGTGTACTCAAGTTGGTTTCCGACCGCCACACCGCGGGCTATCTGGGAGATGCGCAACTCTATGCCGGCATTCTGTATACGTCTGTAGATATAGAAGTTCGTTGTGTCGCCTTCCATTGTCGTCGGCAGAGCGAGAATGATCTCATCCACCTCCCCTTTGGTGACACGCTCGATGAGCGAATCGATCTCGATATCTTTGGGTCCGATGCCTTCCATCGGTGAGATGACACCTCCGAGCACGTGATAGACTCCGTTGTACTGGCCTGTGTTCTCGATGGACATGACGTCCTGTACGTTCTCCACAACGCAGATGGTCGAGTGGTCCCGTCTGTGCGAGGCGCAGATCGGACACAGCTCCGTGTCGGATATGTTGTGGCACTCACGACAGTACACCACCTCTTTCTTGAGCCGCAGGAACGAGTTGGCAAACACCTCCACTTCCTCGTCCGATTGACGCAGCAGATGCAACACCAGCCGTAAGGCTGTTCTGCGCCCTACTCCCGGTAAGGAAGCCATCTGGTTGACGGCCTGCTCCAATACTATGCTTGGATAGTCTGACAAATTAAAAATTAAAATTAAGAATTAAAAATTAACTTTTCTTTGACCAGCGTGCAGGGAACATACGATACGGGTAGCGCTCACGGATATTGTCCGCGTTCGGGCAGTCGATGCGGTGAATACGGATACCTTTGGTGACGGACACGAAGGCGAAGATCGGATCTCCGGGTTGCGGGTTACAGCACTTGGAGAGGTTGTAGTCCACGTTCTTCACGTTCATATCCACTTCAATCGCCAGTCCTTTGAGTTCCGAACGGTCCACATACTCCGTATGCTCGCGTTGTGTGGGCGCCTCTTCGGGTGTGATGAGCACATCGCGCAGGTGTTGGACATCCTCTTTGCCGTTCGCTACCGATTGGTACATATCGGACACCGCCTTGTAGCCTAACTTAATGGCCATCTTGGTGATATCCGCTTCGTTGTACTCGATCTTCCAGTTCTTGAACTTACGCTCGATGATCTCCTTTCCTTCCGCTGCCTGTTTGTACTCAATCTCTTTGAGCGCCTGACGAATCTTGTTACGCGCCTTGGTGGACACCACAAAATTGAGCCAATCGGCATTCGGGTGTTGGTTGGGCGAGGTCAGAATAGACACCTGATCGCCGTTCTCCAGTTTCTGTCGGATGGACACATTCTGATTACGAATAGTACCACCTACGCAGTGCGCACCGACTTCGCTATGAATCGAGTACGCAAAATCCAATACGGTCGCACCTTCGGGCAAACGACGTAAATCACCGGTCGGAGTGAACACATAGATGTCTCCGGACTTTTGTACGATGGAGCCTTTGACCCCTTTGTACGACCAGTGTGCAGCCACGCCTTGCTCGGCTATTTCGTCCATACGCTTGGTACGGATCTGCACTTCCACCCACCGTTTATCCGGTCCCAGGACCGTCGTGTGCAGCGATTCGTATCCGTTCTCCTTGGGCACGGACAGCCAATCGCGCAGACGTTTGGGGTTCGGGGTGAAGATATCGGTGATGAGCGAATAGACTTGCCAACAATCGGATTTCTCTTTCTCCGGCGCGGAGTCCAAGATGATACGGATGGCGAACAGGTCGTAGATCTTGTCTACATCGCAGTGCTGTGCCTGCATCTTATGGTAGATGGAGTGAATGGATTTGGGACGGCCTTTGATGGTAAAGACAAAACCCTCCTCCTTCAGTTTCTTCTCCAGCGGCGCAATGAAAGACGCTACGTACGCTTCCCGTTCTGCTTTTTTGGCATTGAGCGCGTGCGCGATATATTTATAGGTGTCGTAGTCGAGAAACTTCAGCGCCAGGTCCTCCATCTCGGTCTTGATCTGATACAGACCCAACCGGTGTGCCATCGGAGCATGAAGCGCCTGCGTCTCTTTGGCAATGTGCCGCCGACGATCCGAGTCTCCTTCCTTATCGAGCTGCCGCATCAGTTCCAGGCGCTCGTTGAGTATTGAATATAAGACTTTGTTGCTGTCTTCCATACATTCTATCCTAAAAACGCTGCAAAATTAATAAAAAAAATCTATTTATACAAATAAATGCGATTAATTTTTTACAAATTCTTGCACATATCAAATATTTTGTGTAACTTTGCAGCGATTTTGTGCAAACTAATAAATTTAACCATAATGAAAGCATCAAGAATTATTACTATTTGCGTACTTAGTATCGCAGTTGTAGTGATGGGTTACTTCTGTGTAACGAGTGTTACTACTCCTATTAATTTTGAGAACACGAAGGCAGAGCGTGAGGTTGCTGTCATCAAGAATCTGGTTGATTTGCGTACCGCTTTGGTAGAGTATCATCACCAGAACGGCCGTTTTACGGCGGATGCTGACTCGCTGCTGATGTTCATCAAGACCGCTCCGAAGAAGGAGTTGATGAAGGAAGGTAGTCTTACCGATAAGCAACTGGAGGCCGGTTTGACCGAGACCAAGGCTGTTAAGATTCTGGACGAGGCCAAGAAGAAAGCGCTGAAGAACAAGAAATTGGAGTTGAGTGCTGACGACTTGGATGCGCTGTACGCATATATCTGGGAGAACGATGCAGACGTTAAGAAGAACAACCTGCAAGGTTTCCGTCGTGACACGATTGAGCTCAATATGATTGAGGCACTCTATCACGGAAAATACGATGCAACTACCGTTGACACGATCGTGAAGATCCCGTACGGTAACGGAGCTAAGTTCGAGATTGAGGTCAACAACGACTACAAGACCAGCCAAGGTATCCGCGTTCCTATCTTCGAGGCACGTGCTCCGTTTGAGAGCTATCTGAGCGACTTGAACCAGCAGGAGTTGGTGAACCTGATTGACCGCGAACAGAAACTGGATCACTACACCGGTTTGAAGGTGGGTGATATCTACGCTCCGAACAACAACGCAGGTAACTGGGAGTGAGTCGAGCGGCTCGACACCCGGATAACCATTCGGAAGTATGCGAATAATTAGCGGCATATATGGGGGGCGGCGATTGTCGCCCCCTAAAAATATCACCGCAAGGCCCACGACGGACTTTGCCAAGGAGAGTCTGTTCAATCTGCTCTATAACCGCATGGACTTTGAGGGGATTGATGTGCTGGATCTGTTTGCCGGCACGGGAGGCATCGGCATTGAGTGTGTGAGTCGCGGTGCACGGGAAGTGACGGCGGTGGAGATTGCCCATGTGCAGCAGAACTGGATCATCAGTTGTTGCCGTCAGTTGGGTATCCGCAACCTGAGTGTGATTCGAGGCGATGTGTTCAAGTTCCTCAGTGCCTGCCGCACCAAGTATGATCTGATTTTTGCCGATCCTCCTTATGCGTTGGAGCAGCTACCTACTCTGCCTGATGCTATTTTGGAGAAAGAGATTCTAAAGCAAGACGGCTGGTTAGTCATTGAGCACGGTAAGGATACCGATTTCATGAGTCACCCGAGACATATAGAAACACGAACGTACGGCAGCGTACACTTCAGTTTCTTCCAATAAAAAAAGAGGCACGCGCCTCTTTTTTTGTTTCAGCCTTCCGCTTTACAGTTCCACATAGATCTCCAGCAGTTTGCAGGGTCCTTGGGGTTCGATCAGGATATCGTTGAGGGATGCGGGGAGCAGAACCGCTTCACCGATATGCAGCGAGGCTGTCTTGTGTTCCGATTCGCAATCGAGTGCGGTGACGTGGCATTGTCCTTCCACACACATGTAGGCTACGAACGAATCGAGCGGCGCATAGTCGCGTTGTACCGGTTGTACGGGCGAGAGCATGTTGACGGTGAAGAACGGTGTCTTCTGCAGGTTGACGGCTCCGTTGATACGCGGTGCGGTGCGTTGGAACGATGCCCCGTTATCGGGATTGAAGTCCATGACCTTGAGCGCTTTGTCCAGTTTGAGCGGACGTTTGCGGCCGTCATTACCGACGCGGTTGTAGTCGTACAGACGGTAGGTGATATCGGAGTTCTCCTGGATCTCTGCCACGATGGTGTCTTTGCACATCGCGTGTACGGTACCGGCCGGAATGAACGCTACGTCGCCTTCATGCACCTCGTACTTGCGCAGGTAGGACGCGAGTGTGCCGTCTGCAATTGCGGCATGAATGAGGGACACGTTCATCTGCTGGTTCCAGCCCAGGTAGATGGATGACTTGCCTTTGGCGGGCAGCACGTACCACATCTCCGTCTTGCCCATGCAGTCCTCGTTCTCGAGTGCGAACTCATCGCCCGGGTGTACCTGGATTGAGAGGTCGTCGGTGGCATCGATGAACTTCATGAGGAGCGGGAAGCGGTTTCCGAATGTGTCGTACACTTTCTCGCCTACCAGTTCGTCCATATAGACCTCTATCAGGTCTTGCAACGAGTCTCCGGCATGCGGGCCATTGGATACCTCCGTCGGATACTTGTCCACATCGGAGATGACCCATGACTCGCCTACGTTCTCGAAGTCAGCGGGCACGTCGTTATACCATTTCTCAATCGTATGTCCACCCCACAGTTTGTGGAAATGGTGCGGTTTGAATTTAAACGGATAGAGCATGTTACGGGTTACGGGTTACGGGTTACAGGTTACGGATACGTTTCTCCCAGTTCCATGCGGAGGCGAGTACATCACGAATGGGCGTGTCGGCTTTCCATCCCAGCACTTCGTTGGCTTTCTTGGGCGCTGCCCATACTTGCTCGATGTCTCCTTCACGACGACCTACGATGGTGTACGGGATCTTAACGCCGGTAGCAGCTTCGAACTCGTTGATGAGGGTGAGCACCGACAAACCGGTTCCTGTTCCGAGGTTGAACACCTCCACTTGGTCGCGGTCGGTGGCGTTGAGCATACGCTCGATTGCTTTGACGTGTGCCTTGGCCAGATCAACTACGTAGATGTAATCGCGGATGCAGGATCCGTCGGGGGTGTTGTAGTCATTGCCGAACACTTTGAGTTCAGGACGAAGTCCTGCAGCGGTCTGGGTAATGAACGGCAACAGGTTCTGCGGTACCCCGTTAGGCAGTTCACCGATCCTGGCAGACGGGTGAGCACCGATCGGGTTGAAGTAACGCAGGATGGTTGCGTGCAGTTTCTTGTCGGCATGCGCCTCATCGCAGATGATCTCTTCGTTGATCTGCTTGGTGTTGCCGTAGGGCGAGAGCGCTTTTTGGATGGGCGCAGTCTCATCTACCGGCAGATGGTCCGCATCCGGCTGACCATAGACCGTACAGGAAGAAGAGAAAACGAGGTTTTGAACTTGGTGCATGCGCATCACTTCCAGCAGTGTCACGAGACTGCCGAGGTTGTTGCGGTAGTAGAGAAGCGGTTTCTCTACCGATTCGCCTACGGCCTTGCTGGCAGCAAAATGAATGACTCCCACGATATCGGGATACAACTTGAACACATTGTCCAAGTCCATGAAATTACCACAATCGATGTTGGCGAATTCAGGCTTGCGTCCTACGATTGCCGCAATTCCGTCCAGCACATCGATTGACGAGTTGGAGAGGTTATCGACGATGGTGACGTCGTAGCCCTGCTGCATCAATTCGACCGTGGTATGAGAGCCTATATAACCGGTTCCACCGGTGACGAGTATTCTACTCATAAGTATTCAGTTGTCTGTGTTCAGTATTCAGTTATCAGTATTCAGTTATCAGTATTCAGTTATCAGAACAGTTTCTCCGGGTATTCCCCTTTGGCGATGAGTTGGTTAATTTTCATCACCACTTGCGGACGGTCTTCCGAATAGGTCACTCCGAACCATTTGGACGGTGTATCCAGCACTTTGCAGGTCACCTGACCGCTGGTAATGAGTTGGTTGACCAGTGTCGGGATATAGAACTCGGATTTGAGTTCCTGTCCGTGCTCGTTGAGGAAGGCGCGGAATGCGTCCTCGCTGTATTGGAAATACTCGGGGGTGAAGCCCCACATGTTCATCGAGACAGGCGTGTGCGGATCCAGCGGTGTATCTACCCCATCCTCGGTGAAGACGATGGTGCCGTTCTTATCCTCGATCTTCGTGCGCTCCACGACGTCGGTGAGCAGACCTTGCTCGTTGGTTGCACAGACACCGCGGCTGACGGATCCGTTCTCGCTGAGGGTGTTGCATACGCGGTAGCCGACCATGCAGTACTGTCCTTTCTTACCCTCTACCGAGCGGAGGAAGTCTGCCAGCACCTGGTAGGACTCTTTGCCGTAGAAGTCATCGGCATTGATAACTGCAAAGGGTTCGTTGATCAGTTCACGTCCCATGAGCACAGCGTGGTTGGTACCCCAGGGTTTGGTGCGCTCGGGGTTATAGGTGCAGCCGGCAGGCACTTTGTCCACCGATTGGAAGCACAGTTCGCATTGCACTTTGCCTTCGTACTTGCTGAGTACGACACGGCGAAAATCGTCTTCGAAATCCTTACGGATAACAAATACAATCTTACCAAATCCTGCGCGCAGCGCGTCGTACACGCTGTAATCGAGGATTGCTTCACCGTTCGGTCCGAGACCGTCCATTTGTTTGAGTCCGCCGTAACGACTACCCATTCCGGCTGCCAAGATAAATAATGTGGGTTTCATATCTATGTAATTAATCGTTTACTACTATTGTTTTGCCGTGCACTTTCTTGTGTCTGAACCACAAGCCGTAGACCTCAGAGCAGTTGCCGGCAGTAATGAATGCTTTGATGTGGTTGTTGCGGATGAACGCCATGACCGACGAGAACTCGTCTTGGGTGAGGAGTGTTTGGATCTCCAGGTGTTCCTCTCCGCTGTAACCGCCTTTGATCGTATAGATCGAGCATCCGCGTATGAGGGTCTCCACAATGTATTTGCGGATACGATCGGGTTCGTCGGAGACGATGCAGACGCGTTTGCGTTTATTGAGCGAGGCGGTGAAATAGTCAATTGCCAAGCCGTTGATCCAGGTTCCGATGATACCGATGATGACCATGCGGAAATCGTTGATGAGGAACGAGGTGCAGCAGATGATGATACCTCCGATAGCAACCGATGTGCCGATATCGAAATGGAGGTATTTATTCACGATCTTACCCAGAATATCGAGTCCTCCGGTGGAGGCATTGATGCGGAACAGGACGGCCTGACAGATGCTGAGCAAGAGCACGAAGCAGATGAGATCGAACCACACATCGCCTGTTCCCAGGCCGCCGCTCATCACGCTGTCGCGTACGCGGACCATCCACTCACCGGAGTGGTTGAGCAGGTAGTTATCACCTGTGAGCGTGCCGGCATTGAGTTGGTCAATGATGGTCTGATCGGTGATCAGTTCGTGGGTGAACTTATAGCTCGGATAGACGCGGTCCCACATCTGGGTGAGCGGACCGAGGATGAGTGCCGTATAGACGGTCTTGGCGCCGAACTCATTACCAATGAGGATGAAAGCCAGCAAGAGCAGGAACGCATTGATGCCCGTTACCCAGTAGGCGAAGGTGTCTGCCGTGCCGCCGAACAGGGTGTTGAGCACGATGGACAGACCCGAGATAGAGCCTACGATAAGGTGACTCGGCATCAGGAAATAATAGACGGCTACCGCACCGAGACTCATACCTACGGTCATGAGAACCAGTTCTTTCCAGAACTTCCAGGTACCGAGTGCATGAATGAAAGTGCGGAGCAAGTCCGCCCAATAGGCAATCGTGAAATATTGTTTAAGGTGTTCCATGTTTTTTAGTATTCAGATTTCAGTTATCAGCATTCAGCTCTTTGACTACCAGTCGTGCGGTACGTCGGGTCGTTTGGCTGAGCATGATCGTTCGTCCGGCTTTGGCACGCTCGAGGATGTCGGGTGTTGTGCCTCGGATGGTGAGCAGCGACAGGTGGTCGTTGTAGCTCACGTTGAAATGTACTTGGAGTGCCTCAATCGCTTCGGGCACAAAACGGGTGTTGTCCACGCAGACGGAGATGGTGACGGCCGATGACTGGATGAGCGACACTTTGAGGCGGTGACGGTGAATGATATCGAAGATCTCGCTCAGGCTCTCCTCCAGTACGAACGCGAAGTCTTTCGCGCGCATAGTTATAAGGATTTGATTCTTACGCCAGATGTACACCGGTACGTCGATCGGTCCTACCCCGTCTGCCGCAATGCGGGAACCGGCAGCCGACGGGTCGCCAAAGGGTTTGACGAGCAGCGGTATCTGTTTGTTCTCCAGCGGACGGATAGTCTTGGGGTGAATGATCTGCGCACCCGAGTAACTGAGTTCGACCGCGTCTTGATAACGCAGTGAAGGGATGAGCACGGTGTCGGGTTCGATGCGCGGGTCTGCATTGAGGATACCCGGCACATCTTTCCATATCGTGACCGATTCGGCATCGAGGTAGTTACCTAACAGGGCTGCCGTGTAGTCCGACCCCTCTCTGCCGAGCGTGGTGCGTTTGCCGTCGGCAGTACCGCCGATGAAACCCTGCGCGATGACGACCGAAGGACGGTTGGGACGGTCCCAGCCGGCACGAATAACGGTGCGGCTGGTCTCGTTATCTACCTTCGCTTCGCGCCAGGTGTTATCCGTACGCAGCAGCTTAGGCATGTTCCACCACTCGACCGACAGGCCCTGCTTGAGCAGATAGACCGCGATGATCTGGGTGGATAGCAGTTCACCCATCGACACGATCTGGTCGTAGTTCTCGTCGTACGGCAGCGCCGGGTCGAACGGGATCTCGCCCTGCAGACGAATGTCTGAACCGGGTTGGAGCCCGAGCTCCTTCATGATGGCGACATGAAAATCGATGATGTCAATCCATTGGTTGAGCGCTTTGTCCTCTTGTCCGGCAGCGCAGTACTCCACTACCCGCTCAAGGGCGTTGGTCGTCTTGCTCATGGCCGAGACAACGACCATGAGGTCGTGCGCCCCTTCCAGACGAACGATATGCTCCAGGTTACGGACACCTGCTGCGTCCTTCACCGATGCTCCACCGAACTTATAGACCTTCATTCTATAACCTTTAGCCTTTAGCCTATAACCATTAGCCTTTACAAATTCGCCATCCTAATGGCGGTGTAGGCTCCTTCGATGCCCTTGTTACCCAGTTTGCCACCGCAGCGGTCGAGTGCCTGCTGCAGATTGAGGACCGTGAGCACGGAGAAGATGACCGGCACTTTGCCTTGCGCATTGAGCGCAGCTACGCCTTGGGTCACCGACTGGCACACGTAGTCGAAATGCGGGGTCTCGCCTTGGATCACACATCCGATGACGATGACGGCATCCATCCGTTCCTCGCGCATGATACGTGCTGCGCCGTAGGTCAGTTCAACGGTACCGGGCACATGCATGATGTCGATGTTTTCCTCCGGCACACCGTGCTTGACCAGCGTTTCGATAGCTCCTTTGGCCATCGGATACGTGATCTCGCTGTTCCAATCCGCAACTATAATAGCATAACGCTGACGCCCGAGGACATCAGCGTTAGGCAATTGATTGGCATCATATTTCGAGAGGTCTGTTGTCATTACTCTGCGATTGCGATGTATTTGTCAATATCTTGTGCCTCGGTCGAAGCCGGATATTTCTCCTTGATGGTCTGGAACGCCTTGAGCGCTTTCGCTTTGTTGTCCTCGTGCAGATAAGCGAGACCTGCTTTCTTGAGGCTCATCGGAGCGATGATCTCGTTACCGGACTTAGCAGCAGCCTCAAATGCCTTGATGGCGTTGGTGTAGTCCTGCAGCTCGATGTACGCATCACCCAGTTTCTGCTTTGCAGCCGGGCCGATGGTCAGGTCGTTAGACGAGTATTTTTTGAGATACTCCACTGCATCCTCGTACTCACCCTGCTCGAAGTAGCACAGACCGGCATAGAGCGCAGCCAGTTTGCCTTCCTGATAGAAACCATACTTCTTAGCGGTGTTAAGAAAACCTTCGCATTCAGCCTCCTCATCGCCCACGAGTGCTTTCTCATAATCGCCGGCCATGAAGAAAATAACCGATTTAGCGTTCTCGTTGCTTGCCAGCAGCGCTTTCTTGTTGAATACCTCTTGTTTGAGCAGCATCACGCCCAGGATAACAACAGCGATTCCCACTACGCACGAAATGAGCAAGGTCGAGTGATCCTCAATCCACTTGCCTGCGCCGGTGAGGGTTTGGTTTACAGACTCCAATTGTTCGTCTTCTTTTACAAATTTTTGATTTTTCTTTGCCATAATATGTTGATTTTTATTATTTTCAATAATACCTCTCCGCATGGCCCGTCATGGACAACTATCGAAAAAGCGTGCAAAGTTACGAAAAAAAAATGACATGTGCAAATTTTTAAGGGATTTTTTAACAAATTAAGTAGCCTCGGGGTTGGAGGACGAGGCTGTCTTCGGGTTCTTGATAGTGCATGAGGGCCGTTAGGGGGTATGCTCGGCGGGTATGAAGAGTTGGACGAAGGGGGCGAACGACAGGTTCGAAGGAGATGTCGTTTGCGCTGATTTCGTCTATGTTAATCTCGGGTTCTTGGGCGGCTTTGCGGGCGGCTTGGAGTTCACGATAGATAGCGACATAGGTGTATTGGTAGAAACGGGAGTACCGTTTCATGCCCGGTTCGGGATCGGCTCCGCCTCTAACCACACGGAAATAATGGCTAAAGAACCGCAAGCGCCATTCAAGGGCTTCGGGTGAGTAGTCGTGCTCGAGTGCATGGGCCTTGCGTTGTGCGAGTTTGATGAGTTCGCGGTTTTCGATACAAGCGTCGGACCAGTGTGTCGGGAAATGGTAGGTGTAGAGTTCAAAGAGGCCGCGACGGAAACGTGAGGGGCGGGCAATGATGTGTTTGCGACGTTTACGACCTTCTTCCATGGTGTTCATCGCTCCCCATAGACATTTGATGTCCTCAACGGCACAAAAATACCGTACGCCTTTGGTATGGGGCGTGGCGTTGGCAGGTAAATCGACAAAAGTTGCAACGGAGTCCTGCAAACGGGAGATAATGATATTTTTCAAATGCCGAGACATGTGTATTAATGCGTTGTATATGTGCTGTTTATACGTTAATGAATTTAATAAAGTCTAGGATTTGTCCGAGGCAAGTCCGTTCCACGACCGATCCTACTCCTGTTTTTCCCCGATTTTGAGTGCAAACCGGTTTAGAACCGGAGCAAAATATTTACCAAACTCGGGTGCAAAAGTACAAAAAAAATTTTGAATATGCAAATTTTTTGGGTATAGAAAATCAGGATTTTTGTATTTTGGAGTATAGCAAGGGGAAATACTCACTCATAGAAATCGCGAGCACAGGACACTAGTTGGGAAGATTATTTGTCTTTTAATAGCCGATAAAGTTCTTTGCCTCTATCCCAAAGGCCAAGCAAAAGTCCGAGAATTCCGATAGCTACGCCTATATTACAAGCCCAGCAACCGCAGTACAAGACTTTCATCATACACAAGTAGGAGAAAGAGAAAAATATTTAGGGTCTAACATACATTACTAATCGCAGCGGGCGAGACTCATCGTCAGCGGTTTTAAATTGCAGAAGTATAGGATCGTCTGGCTTAGGAAGACTTATACCTACCAATTCTGTCCACGGTGTCAGTTTGTCCACGGCTTTGCGTTTACGCTGGATTGAACGCGTCGATTCCTTTTTGCGTTTATGGCTTACGTTCGGTTGGAAAGGCTCGATGATATGCTGCTGTTCCGCTAACACAATCTGCTCGGCAGATGCGATTAGTAGTGCCTCGTCGGCTATACGGCTGCAATATTCAGCAAAACGCGTGCGGTCGGACTTGCTCATCCCGAGTGCCACGCTCTTGCACTTGTCCGGCGCGTCTTTGAGCATAATCTTCCGCCATAGCGAGCACTCGACTTCCTCAGAAATATAATAAGGATCTTCGGCCGGCACATAAACAAACCGCAGCTTCTTTCCCTTGATCCGCACCGAACGGGTAAGAGGCGGTTCTTCTTGCTGTACCTGCATCATAGGATCGTTAGGAAGTGTCAGCGCCACACGAAAACCGATATACTCGGTGGCTGTCTCCGGCAGATACCAACGGCGCACAGATAGATGGCTGTTAGCGACACACTCATCATAACTTCCGCCGCGTACGATACGGTAACTGCCGGTATCGGCACCGCATGGATCAGGCTGCGTGCTGAGTGTGTATGGACCGTAGATATCTTGACACCATTCTGACACATTGCCGGTCATGTCGTACAACCCTAATTCGTTCGGGAGCTTTCGTCCCACCGGGTGTTTCCATTCGCCAGAACACGAGTACGTCCAACCAACACTATCCGCTTCATCCCCACCTGCAAAACGGTACGCTTTACTCTTCGCTCCGCCTCGTGCAGCGTACTCCCATTCAGCCTCGGTCGGTAAACGAAATGGCAGACCTGTGATACTATCCAACCGACGCACAAACTCCTGACAATCAAACCATGACACGTACGAAATAGGCACTGTCAGATAGCCTTTCGGGTTGATAATATCCCGCTCCGGCATCACGGCGCGCCATAGTTGCACGGTCACTTCAGTGGTCGCAATATAATAAGGGGAAAGAAAAACGAGGTGAGCAGGTTTGTCGGTGTAGGTGTCCTTGTCCGTTTGATCTAGTGTCGCACCCATAATAAACGATCCGCCTTCGACGCGCTGCATGGTAAAATTGATACCGTTCACCTCTATTTCCAGACGTTGTAACGAGTCAGGTACGACGGGCTTATGCTTCCGCGCCAACACTGGCAACGCAAAGCATAACAATCCGATTACTATAAGCCCTTTTCGACACACGCCTTGTACATAACAAATACTATGCCAAAGTAGCAAAAGCCCATTATTTCCCTGCTATCTCGGCGGCGATGACGTTGAGGGCAAGGAAGCGGTAGCGCTTGGAGGTGTGCGGGAGGTCACCGGCCTTGGTGGTGACTTGGGCGGCGATGTCGGGGCGGTCAAGGAGTGCCGGTGAGGGTTCGACAAGCAGGAGCCGACCGGCTGCACATGCCTCGAAATAGACAAAGTGAACCCGCATGTGATGCGGGGCTAATAGACGAAGTTACGGCGAATATTATTCGCCGGTAATGGACGCTGCTAATAGCGGCATATAATGCCGGGACAATGGACAAAGTGCCCCGATTGTCAATCGGGGAAAATAAAGAAGAAAACACCGTAGGTACCCCTAAGGGCATAAAAAAAGCGTCCGCATAACTTTTTTACTCGAGAAAACTTCTTAAGCATAGGATTTGAGGCCTGCTTTTCCCTCTGTAATCCGACCACCTCAATCCGCTCGCCTCTTTCGAGGGTCATGGCTGGCGAGTATCGGCACGCCATTAGTGAAGCATTTGCACTCGGTTCGTTGTTTGTTTGTTGAGTTTTCCGGTTCCTATTGTGTTATACGAACGCTAAGTTATTGACGATTTACAAATTTACGATGTACGATTTATTGACGATTTAAATAATTTACGATTTAATCACTGTGCCAGCCTATGGTAATGACAAGGCGGTGGGTGTCTGAATGCATGTTATACGGATCAATGATGTTCTCGTGGGCGTAGAGCGTGCTGTTCTGCCAGCGGTACTGGTACGCTGCCTGAATCATCATATAGGTTCCTCTATATCCGATCGCGCACGACGCGTACTGCGTCGTACGGGGTTGGAAGAAATAGGTATCCTGACGTTCGAAATACGGGTCCATGGACACGACACCCGGGGTGCGGTTAAATGCACTCTCGTAGGCGTATCCGGCATTGATGTACATACCCATGACCGGAATGATCTCCAGTCCGGCACGAAGCGAATGGTAGTCGTCCACGTACTGACCGTGCCGATAGTCGTACTGGAAGCTGATCATGCCGTAGGCCGTGAGTTGGAAGGCCACCGAAGTGGAGAGTTGGAGCGGCATGTGGAAACGCCGGTCGAGGTTGTTGTCATCGGGTCCGTAGGAGTTCCGCAGCGAGTCCGTCTGTGCGGTGAGCGTACCGGTGTAATAAGTCGTGAGCGAGCCAATGGTCGGTGTTTGGATTCCGACACCCAAGCGCAACCAACTGAGCGGACGGTAGATGAGTCCTGCTGCCAAGTGCGCTGTCACGCCTTTGTAGAGGAGCGTGGTTTTGTTGGAGTTCGCGTACGGTGTGCCGCCCAGGCTGGTGGAGGAGAAGAACTCATCGTAGCGGGCATCGGCCGACATCCAATAGGACTGCAGGCGCAACCCCACTCCCACGTACCACTGGTTCTTGATATTCATCGCATAATCAAAGGCATATTCGTTCACGTAGCCGGCCTCCTGCAGACGCATCTGGTCCGCGAGGTTGTACCGCTCCGCGCAGAACGGGATGTCCCAGTTCACATCTTGTGCGGTAGCCAACAGGGCACCCAAGGACGGGTCGTTGTCGGCCGAAGCTATGTAGAGGCGGTTGAACGTATGGACACGCTGGTAGGAGAAAAGGAGGTTGTGGAACTGCACGCCGTGGTCGTCGGGGTTATAGGTCGGCAGGCTGAACACAAAGGATGCCTGCGGTACCATGAACATATTCGCTTGGGTCGGATGGATCTTATCGCCCGGTGTGCGTTGATGCGTACGGTCGAACATCCAGTCCATGGTCACCATCACTTCAAAACGGCGGTATAGACCAAGTCCGGCCGGGTTGTCCAGACACGCAGACGGGTCACCACCGATGGCCGTCATCGCACCGCCCATACCCACATAACGCGCCGTACCCATGATGGAGCGCTCGCTCATGCGGGAGAAGTCCTGGGCCTGTAAAGGCGAAAGGCTAAAGGCGAAAGGCGAAAGGGCCAATAATATGGATAATAAGCGCTTCATCGGATGATACGAACGGTGATGGTGGTGTCTTTTTCATAGAGGATATGCATGCCCGGCTTAATGGTCGAGTCCGGCTTGGAGACGGTCGGTTTCGTCGAGACCTCAGAGCTGACGCTCTTCGAAGGGGACGTACTGACCGATTTGGTTGTCTCCTGCCAGATGTACGCGTCATCAATCGGCGGTACATCGACCGTCGAGCAAGCCGTCATAAACAGCCCTACTAATCCTATGATCAGTGTCTTTTTCAAATCTTTCTGAAGCCGATAATCTCGCGTACTTCCTCAATCGTTTTCTCTGCCCGTTCGGCGGCTTTCTCTGCCCCTTGACGCATGACGCGATCGAGGAGTGCGTCGTCGGACGAATAAGCGAGAATGCGCTCGCGAATAGGTGCGAGCAGTGTATTCGCATCTGCAGCCATCTGTTTTTTCATATCGCCGTAGCGGATGGTCATGTTGTTGTACTGGTCGTTGTAGTAGTCCGCCACCTCTTTGCCGGAGAGCAGTTCGCAGAGCGTGAACAGGTTTTGGATGACTTCGGGTTTCTCCTGATTGAGTTGGGTCGGTCCCTGGTCGGTTACGGCACGCATGATCTTCTTGGTGACGGTCTTCTCGTCATCGCAGAGATAGAGGCAGTTGCCTTCGGATTTACCCATTTTGCCGGTTCCGTCGAGTCCGGGCACCTTGACTGCTTTGTCGGCAAAATGGAAGGATGCGGGTTCTCTGAAGTACTCGACGTTATAGATGCGGTTGAAGCGGCGTGCAAAGAGCCGCGCCATCTCCATGTTCTGCTCCTGGTCTTTGCCTACGGGCACCTTGTCGGCCTTGTGCATGAGGATATCGGCTGCCATGAGGCAGGGATAGGTCAGCAAGCCGGCGTTGACGTTATCGGGTTGTTTGCGCACTTTCTCCTTGAAGGACGTAACACGCTCCAATTCACCCAGATAGGCGTTCATATTGAGGTACAGGTAGAGTTCGAGCACCTGCTTGACATCGGACTGTACGTAGATAGGTGCTTTGTCGGGGTCGATGCCACAAGCGAGGTATTCCGACAAGATGGTCTTGACGGAGTTGCGTATGTTTTCCGGTGTCGGATGGGTCGTGAGCGAGTGCCAGTCTGCAATGAAGAACATACAATCATACTCATCCTGCATCTTCACAAAACTCTTCACCGCTCCGAAATAGTTGCCTAAATGCAAGTTTCCGGTAGGTCTGATTCCACTAATAACACGTTCCATGTTATATTTTAGATTTTATATTTTAGATTTTAGATTTCTATAGGTAATTGACGATAGATCGGTTGTGCGAGCGCGGTCAAGGTGGTGGTGTTTGCTACGCCGGGGATCTCCTGGATCTTGGTGTTGAGGATATAGAGCAGGTGCTCGTTATCGTGCGCATAGACCTTGATGAGCAGACCATAGGCACCCAGCGTGTATTGTGCTTCTACGACCTCGGGAATGTCCTCGAGCGCCTTGATAACCTGGTTGTACATGGAGGCTTTCTCCATGGTGATACCGATATAGACGCAGAGCTGATACCCCAGCGACTTGGGGTGCACATGATAACTGGAACCGGTGATGATGCCGTTGTCAAACATCTTCTGCACACGCTGGTGAATAGCTGCGCGACTGACGCCGCACTGCTCCGCTACTTCCTTGAACGGGATACGCGCACTTTGGGTAATAATACTAAGAATCTTACGATCTAATTCGTCAATTTTTTCCATTTATTTGTTAAAATGATTAATTCTGACTGCAAAATTACAGTTTTTTTTTGACATGTGCAAATTTTTTTGTAATTTTGCGGCAAATTTTGTAACAAAATGACACTTGAGGAGTATATTTCATATCATTCGAGTCCTGAAAACGAAGTTTTGGATGCCATTACGCGCGACACGCACGTCCATATACTGAACCCGCACATGTTAAGCGGGCACGTACAGGGGCGCGTGTTGAGTATGATGAGTCATATGATTCGACCGAAGCGGATTCTGGAACTGGGCACGTTCACGGGTTACAGCGCGCTGTGCCTGGCAGAAGGCTTGGCAGAAGGCGGGAAGCTGGTGACGATCGAGCACAACGACGAGTTGGAGGAGACGATCAGACGCAATTTCGCTCGTTCACCACTTGGCGAACGCATTGAGTTGCTTATTGGAGATTGTAAATCGGTGATTGGAGATTTGGAAGGTCCGTTTGAGCTGGTGTTCATGGATGCGGATAAGCGGGAGTACTGCGCGTACCTGGAGTTGGTGTATCCGCTGGTGCCGGTAGGCGGTTTTATATTGGCCGACAACACGCTGTGGGACGGTCATGTGATTGACCCGGCATACGACAAGGACAAGCAGACGCTGGGTTTGAGGGCGTTTAATGATCAACTAAAAGAGGATGACCGCTTTGAGCAAGTCATCCTCCCGTTGCGAGATGGACTAACGATTATTCGGAAAGTCCGTTAATCCACTCTTTCATTCTATCGAGCGCTTCGGCGAGGACTTCGCGGGAAGTCGCGAGGTTGATGCGGATATAGTTCTCCGCGCCATACATCTCCGAGGGGTTGAAGAGCACGTGTGCCTCTTTGGCAAGGCGTTGGCAGAACGTCTCTGCCGACATGTTAAGCGCGCTGATATTGACCCATCCGAGGTAGGTTCCTTCGGTGACATGGAGTTGGAGCATCGGCAGTTCTTTTGCCAGAAAATCACGCAGATAGCAGAAGTTCCCATAGACGTATTCATTCAGTTCATCGAGCCAAGCTTCGGACTCGTTGTACGCAGCGACCTGTGCCACGAGACCAAAGGGATTGAGGCCGTTCACTTCGTGTACCTCCAGGGCATGGTTGATCTGTGCAAACAGCTCTTTGTTGGGTACAAAGATATTGGCGCAGAGCAGTCCGGCGATGTTGAATGCTTTGCTGGCAGAGGTGCAGACACAGAAATCGGTGTCGTTGAGCACGATGGACGCGAAGGGGGTGTAGGCGTGGCCGGGGAAAGCGAACTCGCAGTGTATCTCATCGGAGATGACGTAGAGGTGTTCCCGGCGCATGATTGCTGCCAGCCGCTCCAGTTCATCCCTACTCCACACACGACCGGTCGGGTTGTGGGGGTTACAGAGCAGGAACACATCCGCCTGTTTGGCTTTGGCTTCCACTTCGGACCAGTTGATCTCAAAGCGGTTGTTGACCAGCACCAAGGGGCTGGGAACGATCTCACAGCCCATGTTCTCAATGCAGTTAAAGAACGCATTGTAAGCGGGTGTGAAAGTAAGGATGCGTAAGGGAGCACCGATTCGGTCCGTTTTGCCGTACACCGCGCGGTACTGATCCATGTTCGTTTCCAAGGCCGCAAAGATGGCCGAGATAGCCGGTACGACTGCTGTGGTGTAGAGCAGGTTGTTGCGGTTGATTCCTTTCCACCCGTGTCGACGGGAGAACCAGGAAGCGACGGCGTCGTAGTTGGCTTGCGGTACGATCGAGTATCCGAACACACCGTGGTCAAGACGACGCTGCATCGCTTCGCGGATCGGCGCAGCGGCCTTAAAATCCATGTCTGCGATCCATAAGGGCAGACATCCTTCTGCGCATTCCGAATCCCACTTATAGCAGTCGGAATTCTTACGATTAATGTATTCTAACATGGTATTCGATTTAAGGATTATTGCAAACAGTTATCTAAGGCATCGGTGATGGCCTTGCGGTCGAGGTGCTGGCCGATGAAGACCAGTTTCTGCATGCGGTCACCGTACTGCGGGTCCCAGTCTTTGCGCAGCTGTGCATCATCTGCCATGAGTTGCATGAGCTCCTCTTTGGGCATGGTGGCGAACCATTCTCCGGCCTTGCGGATGTTGAATTGGCGTCCTGCCTGCTCAAACAGATAACACATGTCGTACTCTTCGGCAAAGTAACACATGCCTTTGCAGCGAATGACGTTCTTGGGCCAATGTGCTGCGACGAACTCATCGAACATACCCAGGTCGAAGGGACGACGTGCGTAATAGACATAGGTGTCGATGCCGAACTCAGCGAGGTGATCGTGATCACCATGCTCATGATCGTGGTCATGGTGATGGTGCTCATGCTCCTCGTGCTCGTCGTCATCGTCATCATCATGGTCATGGTGATGACTTGCGTCCTCTACTTCCTGAATCCATGCAGCGGAAGTAGCAGTGCGGTCAAAGTCGAACAGACGGGTGTTGAGAATCTTGTCAAAGTCCACATCACAGTAGTTGGTCTCGATGATTTCAGCGGTGGGTTGAATAGCGCGAATAATTGACTTGATACGCGCTAATTCCTCTTCGCTTACTTCCGAAGCCTTGTTTAACAAGATGAGGTTACTGAACTCAATCTGCTCAATGACGAGGGCAGCAAGGTCTTCTTCCTTGGGCACAAAGTGTGCCAATTGCTCTCCACCATCGAACTCATCGCGGATGCGGAGGGCATCTACGACGGAGCAGATACAGTCGAGAACGGGCAGACCGTCGGTAGCGAACTGCGGTACCATTTGCGGGTAGGTGCAGAGTGTTTGTGCGATCGGTGCGGGTTCACAGATTCCCGATGCCTCGATGACGATGTAGTCGAACGCTTTCTGCGCACACAGGTCATGGAGCTGAGTCATCAGATCCATCTTGAGCGAACAGCAGATACAGCCGTTCTGGAGTGCGACTAACGAGTCATCGTTCTGACTGACCACCCCGCCCTTTTGAATGAGCGAGGCATCGATATTCACCTCGCCAATATCATTGACGATAACGGCGAAGCGAATACCTTTGTTATTGGTCAGAATACGGTTCAGCAGGGTTGTTTTACCGCTGCCGAGATAGCCGGTGATGAGTAATACCGGAATTTTATCGAGCTGCTGTGGCATAGTCTTCGTAGTATTTATCAACAATCTCTGTTTTACCGTAGCGTTCGAGCGTCTGGAGCACGTATCCGAGGATCGCTGCTTCGCGCTCCGCGGTGCCGTTCATTGCCTTACGCTGCAAGCGATCGAGCGAACGGATGAAACGGAGGTACTCGACGCTGTTCTGTGCCACCGACTCGAGGATAACGACTGCCTTGTCTTCCTGACCGAGCATGAAGTACATCTGGGCCATCGACGCGGAGGTGTAGTCGTACGAGATATTGTATCCCGGCAGCATTTCTTCTGCGTAGTCAAGCACTTCGAGCGCTTTGTCGCGTTGGTTCTCACGAATGAGCTGTTCTGCCAATTGGGCGAACATCATTCGGTGGGTACGGCACATACGCATCAGGTTCTCATCGATATAGATACCCGGGATGTTCATGTTTCCGTACTTGAACTGATGCATCATGTTTTCGTACATCTTCTCCGTGTTGACGCGCGGTTGACCGTCGCGGCTGCGGGTCGGGGTGATCTGGTATGCCAGACCGGTCAGTTCCATGTACGGCTCGAGACCGAGGTAATAGTCATTACCTACGGTCGCGCAGAAGTACATCGGGCGCTGCCATTTATTGGTCGAGAGCATCTCCATGATCATCATCTCCGAGCGGGTGTACATGTTCTTACGTTTGAAGAAGATACGCTCGCCGGACGGTGTCTCGACGTACAGTTGGTTGGTCGGCAGATAACCGTATCCCTCTTTGGTACGGAAACGCGGGTCGCGCAGGAACTGGAACGCGGTCTCGATGGAGATCGCCTGGTCCGAACGGTTCTCGACGCGTGCAATCTCGTTCTTGCCCGGCATGAAATCCTTGTACTCCCACGAGATAGGCAGCGCTTCCGATTGGTAGTACGGCCGTTTCATCTGGCTGATGTACCAGTCGGTCTGGAGGTAGGACAAGTTGCAGACACGCAGGTCGGTGCCTACTTCTTCCACCTCCTGGTTGTACCAGAGCGGGAAGGTGTCGTTATCACCGTTGGAGAAGAGGATAGCCTGGGTCTCGCAGGACTTGAGGTAGTTGGCTCCGAAGTCACGGCACGAGTAGCGTTGGCTACGGTCATGGTCATCCCAGTTCTGGGAAGCCATCTGTGCCGGCACGAGCAGACAGATGAGTCCGATGAAGATTGCCACGACGGTCTTCATCCATTTCTTGCTCAACAGGTAACTCAACCAGTCGATGAGCGCCAAGGCACCCAAGCCGATCCAGATACAGAACGCATAGAACGATCCTGCGTAGGCGTAGTCACGCTCACGCGGTTGGTACGGCGTCTGGTTCAGATAGACGACGATAGCGAGGCCGGTGAGGAAGAAGAGCAGGAACGTCAACAGGAACGAACGGGCTCCTTCTGCCTCCGGGTTCTTGATCAGGAAGAGGAAGATATCCATCAATGCCAGGATGGCCAAGACGATCAGTGTGGCTTTTATACTCATCGTCATTGCGACCATGACAGCAATAACGGCGATCACATTAATCACAATAGAGATTACCCGATTCAATACCGTGTCCACTTTTTCCGTATTGACCGTTTGTGCGGACTTACGACGCTTGGTCACTTGCCAAAGCATACCGATGATACCGAGCAGCAAAGGCAGCATATAATATACGTTGTGGCCCTTGTTCTCTTTCAGTTCGGTCGGCAGTTTGGATTGGTCACCCAGCATTGCGTTATCGATGAGCGGGAAGCCGGTGATCCAGTTACCCTTGGTGATCTCTCCATAGGACTGCAGGTCGTTTTGACGACCGGAGAAGTTCCACATGAAGTAACGCCAATACATGAAATTGACCTGGTAGCGGAAGAAGAAACGCAGGTTCTCTTCGAAGGTCGGGCACTGCTCTACCCGTTTCTGACCGCAGTAGTCGTACTTGATGCGTTTGCCGCTCACGTCTGCCCATTCTTTGTAGGCCTGTACGTGGTTTCCACTCGGCGAATACATGCGCGGGAAGAGCATACAGAACTCGTCCATGTACTTATAACTGGTCTTGTGACCGGTGACTACATAGCGATCCGGTTTACCCTCCTCTTTCGGAGCGGGTGCGTATTGGGCATGTCCGACTTTCTCTACCGGAATACACATGTTACCCTCGATCCGCAGTTCAACCGGCGCGTTGTAGGTCTGGCCGTAGAACAAAGGACGGTCACCGTACTGCTCACGGTTGAGGTAGTACTTGAGCGAGAATACGTTGTCCGGGCTGTTCTGATCCATCGGGGTGTCGGCTGCCGAACGGATCACGAGTGCAGCGTACGAGCTGTAACCGATAAGGATGACCGTGAGCATCAACACGCCGGTATTGAGCCAGCGCCAGAGTTCATGTTTGGTGCGCTTGGCCAAGATGTGCGTCACAATGATGGCAGCAGCCAACAGAATGGTAGTCAGCACGATGCACACTGCCAAACCGGTGTTGAACGGACAGTTCAAGTGGTTGACAAACAGCAACTCGAACCATCCCAATATGGTCGGTACACCCGGGATGATACCGTACAGCACGACCGCCAGCACGACACACGAGATGAGGAAAGCGACCACGGTTCCCCAGACGGTAGCGCGATAACGGCGGAAATAGTACACCAGACCGATCGCCGGAATGGTCAGCAAGTTCAGCAAGTGCACACCAATCGACAGTCCCATGAGGTAAGCGATTGCAATCAGCCAACGGTCCGAACCCTCTTCGTCTGCGTGCTCGTCCCACTTGAGAATGAGCCAGAAAACGAGAGCGGTGAACAGCGAGGACGAAGCATAGACCTCACCCTCCACGGCTGAGAACCAGAACGTGTCGGAGAAGGTATACGCTAACGCGCCGACTGCACCGGCAGCCAGAATACCGATTCCTTTCCACATCGGCATCTGCTCTTGTGCGCTGATCATCAGTTTCTTAGCCAGAGCCGTGATGGTCCAGAACAGGAACAGGATGGTGAACGCACTGGCCAAGGCAGAGAGTGCGTTGACGCACATCGCCTTAAGCTCCAGGTCCGATGTAAACAGACTAAAGAAATGGCCCATGAGCATAAAGAACGGTGCTCCGGGCGGGTGTCCAACGTCCAGTTTGACGGCGCTGGAAATGAACTCACCGCAGTCCCAGAAGGACGCTGTGGGTTCCATCGTAAGGAGATACGTTGCTGCCGCAACGGCAAAAACCAGCCATCCGCAGAGCGCATTCCAAAATTTGAATTTTTTCATACTTGTTTATTACTTGTTTTTTTTGTTAAAAGTGCATAATAAGCCAAATTCGGTGCAAAGGTACAAAATAAAGTTGAAAGTTGAAAGTTGAAAGTTGAAAGTTAACCACTTTGTGGCTGAAAATGCATTTTTTTTAAAATAATGTCCGCGCGCGCTTGCATATATAAAAAATAAGTTGTATCTTTGCGGGCTTTTTGTGTAAATAAAAAAAATAAAAATTATATAGACATGATTAAAGTTGGAATTATCGGGTGTGGCTTCGTAGGAGGAGCCCTGAAAAACTGGTTGGAGAACAACAATCCGGAGTGCAAACTGTTCATCAGCGATCCGTACAAGGGTTACAATGATGACTTGAGTGACATTGACATTGCTTTCTTGCAGATTCACGTACCGACGGAAGAAGATGGTACGCAGGATTTGCGACTGATGAAAGAGTTGATCAAGAACCTGCCGGACGTACCGGTGTTTGTACGTACGACCATTCTGCCTGGTACGAGCGCAATGCTGACCAAAGAGACCGGACACAATGTGTACTACATGCCGGAGTTCCTGACCGAGCGTACGTTCATTGAGGACTTCAACAAACAGACGATGGTGTTCACCGGTGCACAGGAACTGCTGACGAAGATTTTTGTGGGCAAGAAGTTCACCGTGATGAGCCCGCTGGAGGCTGAGTTGACCAAGTACATGCACAATGTGTTCGGTGCGTACAAAGTGACGTATTTCAATGCCTGCAAGGAATATTGCGAGAAGATGGGAGCCGATTGGCGCAAAGTGCACACGGGTGTACTGCTGTCGGGTTACATCAACGACACGCACACTTATGTACCGGGTCCGGACGGCAAGTACGGTTACGGCGGTAAGTGCTTCCCGAAGGATGTGAATGCGTTTGCCGAGATGACCAAAGGTACGTCCTTAGGTACTCTTCTTGAACACCTCCATGAATTGAACGTTCACTTTAGAGGTGTAGAAGAACACATCTAAGAATTAAAAATTAAAAATTAAGAATTAAAAATTCGATGAAAATTGCAGTTGCAGGAACGGGGTATGTAGGGTTGAGCATTGCCACCCTACTCGCCCAGCACAACGAAGTGACCGCGGTGGATATCGTGCCGGAGAAGGTAGAGATGCTCAACCATCGTCAGTCGCCTATTCAGGACGAGTACATTGAGAAGTACTTGAAAGGCGAAGGACAAAAGGCTAATGGCGAACGGATCGAGTTGAACATGACGGCGACGCTGGATGCGGAAGCGGCGTACAAGGACGCGGAGTACGTGGTGATCGCGGCTCCGACGAACTACGACAGCCGACTCAATTACTTCGACACCTCAGCGGTGGAGAATGTGATTGAGACCGTTATCCGTGTCAACCCGAATGCCATCATGGTCATCAAATCGACCATTCCGGTGGGTTACACGATGAGCGTGCGTAAGAAGTTCCATTGTGAGAACATCATCTTCTCGCCAGAGTTCTTGCGGGAAAGCAAGGCGCTGTATGACAACCTGTACCCGAGCCGAATCATTGTCGGCACGGTGATGGATGATGCCCGGTTGGTGAAAGCCGCGGAGTGTTTTGCGAAACTGCTGCAAGAGGGCGCCCTCAAACAGGATATCGAGACACGCATCATGGGTCTGACGGAAGCCGAAGCGGTGAAGCTGTTTGCCAACACCTATCTGGCGCTGCGTGTGAGCTACTTCAACGAGCTCGACACGTATGCCGAGATGAAGGGACTCAATACGCAGGATATCATTGACGGCGTGTGTCTGGATCCGCGTATCGGTACGCAGTACAACAACCCCTCCTTCGGTTACGGCGGATACTGTCTGCCTAAGGACACGAAGCAGCTCCTGGCCAATTACCAGGACGTGCCGGAGAACCTGATTGAGGCAATCGTGGAGTCGAACCGTACGCGTAAGGATTTCATTGCGGACCGTGTGCTGGCCAAAGCCGGGTACTACGACTACTACCACAAAGGCGATTTTGATGCCAAGCAGGAGAAGAGTTGTACGATCGGCGTATATCGTCTGACGATGAAATCGAACAGCGATAACTTCCGTCAGTCGTCTATTCAGGGCATCATGAAACGCGTCAAAGCAAAGGGTGCGCAGGTCATCATCTACGAGCCGACGCTGGAGAACGGATCGACGTTCTTCGGTAGCGAAGTGGTGAATGATTTGGTGCAATTCAAACTTCGCAGTCAAGCCATCATCGCCAATCGCTACGATGCAGTGCTGGATGATGTGAAGGAGAAAGTGTATACGAGGGATATTTTTAGAAGGGACTAAAGGCTAAAGGTTAGAGGCTAAAGGCTAAAGGTTATAGGTTAGAGGTTAGAGGCTAAAGGTTTGGCAGAGAAGATCGAACATATAGGAAAGAAGGAGATTATCTGGAGTTATGCCGGCACGGCGTTTATGATCGGTGCGGGTGTGATCTTGTTGCCGTTCATCTTGAACAAGATGGAGCAAGAGACGGTCGGAATATGGAACATATTCCAGACCATCACGTTCCTGGTGCTGCTGTTGGATTTCGGTTTTCGTCCTTCGTTTGCCCGAAACATCAGTTACATCTTCTCCGGCGTGAAGACGCTGCAGCGAGACGGTGTGGCGCACACGAGCAGTGATGCCGAAGTGGACTACAGTCTGCTCAAAGGTACGATCATTGCGATGCGTCGTTTCTACCGATGGATTGCGCTGGGTGTGTTTGCACTGTTGGCAACAGCCGGCACGGCTTATTTCTGGTATATTCTGCAGAAGTACGCAGGCGACAAACAAGACGCGCTGATAGCGTGGCTGCTGCTGATTGGTATCAACTGCTACAACCTGTACACGTTCTACTACGAAGCGCTGCTGACGGGCAAAGGATACGTCAAGCGCGCGCAGCAGATCAACATGCTGGGTCAGGCGGTGTATATCGGTCTGGCGATCGGGCTGATCTATGCCGGTTTGGGTCTGACGGCCATTGTGGCGTCCCAACTGGTGTCCACGATCATTCGCCGTGTGCTGACCTACCGGGTGTTCTTCACGCCCGAACTCAAAGCGCACTTGACGTCCGTCACCCCGCAAGAGCCCAAGCAGATACTGAGTGCCATTACCCCGAATGCGATCAAGATCGGTTTGACCCAATTGGGCGGGTTCCTGGTGAACAAGTCCGCTATTTTGATCGGATCGGCGTTCCTGACGCTGGACGAAGTAGCTTGTTACGGCATCACGATGCAGGTCATGGATATTCTCGCCCGTTGTGGCACAGTGTTCTACCAATCGTACCTGCCTAAGTTAGCTCAATGCCGGGCGGAGAACGACCTGGCGGGCCTCAAACGCTATTACCTACTCTGCACCGGCAGTCTGCTGCTTATTTATGCGGTAGGCGGTGTGGCATGGGTCTTCCTGGGCAACTGGGCGCTGGATCTCATTCACAGCCAGACCCATTTTGTACCGGCCGGTATGCTGGCCGTGATGCTAATCATCAGCACACTGGAGCATAACCATGCCGTGTCGGCAGGCTTCATCATGGCGGATAATAAGATCCCGTTCTTCATTCCCAGTTTGGTCAGCGGTGCGGCGACGGTCCTGCTGTTGTGGATCTTCCTCGGCCCCTTGAGTTGGGGCGTGTGGGGATTGATTCTCGCACCGGGTCTGGCGCAATTGGCGTACCAGAACTGGAAATGGCCGAGTGTAGTGATTAAGGAATTATGGGGCAAATAAAAAAGCTATGGGTAAATGAAAGAGTTGTCTGTTATCATAGTAACGTATAATTCCGAACCGGACATCTACGGGTGTCTGGAAGCCTTGTTTAAGCACAATGATCTCGGAGAGGGTTTGGAGGTGATTGTGGTGGATAACAACAGCCGGGATTTTGCGCACATGCAGTCCGAGTTGGCGCGCCGCTACGGCGAACGGGTGACCGTGCTGCGCAACACACAAAACGGCGGATACGGACAAGGCAACAACATCGGTATTCGGCAGGCGTCCTCCCCACTCATTCTCATCATGAACCCCGATGTACGACTGGTTCGTATGTTCCTGAAAGAGCTGGTGGCACAGTATCAAAAGGACAAGCAATTGGCGATATGCGGATTTAAACAGGTTATCAACGAGCAGGGCAAACGCGGTCAATCGTTCTCGATGCTCAATCATTATCCCGGTCTTGTGCGCCTGCTCGGCGGCATACTGGCCAAACGGCTGGACTGGTTCAGTTGGAAGCATATGTACTTCTGCGGCGCCTGTTTCTGCGTACGGAAATTGATGTTCGAGCAGGCCGGGCTGTTTGACGAGAAGATATTCCTGTACGGCGAAGAGAACGATATTCACTACCGAATCCACCAGACGAACCCCGGCACACATGACCGGTATATGCGTCACAGCGTGTACCTTCACCCGACGGAGAGTCGTCCGACTACGCCGGAAGCGCTCCAACTGCGGTTGCAGTCCAATGAGTATGTGATGGCGAAGCAAGGACGCAAGCCCGGAACTTATACCCAAAGCGAACAACAACGGCTCAAATGGGCCAAACGACTATTCGGAAATGCTTGACAGAGAACGCATTATAGGCTATCTGCAGTGGTTTATCCTACTCGCACTCTTTTCCTACGACGGGTTCACCTACCTGCCGGAGGAGAGCAATTTTGCGCTGTTCAAGAGTGCCTATTACGTCGTTATCTTTGCGGCTTTTGTGCTGCTGATCGGTTTACAGACCCGGCAAGGCAAGGTCGTGCATCAACCCACAAGCGTGCTATCCTATGCCGTACAGATCTTCATCTGGCTGTATTTTGTTCGGCTGTTCTATGATTTTATGATCTCCGGTGTGGACCAGGCGATTGTGACCAATCCGTTTGCAGCGGTGTTCCTGTACGCCAATGCGGCCATTGTGCCGTTCTACGGCATGCTGTTCTTCCGCTGGGATCTGATTGATCTGCGCAAACTCAATACGGGCATCCTGCTGATCTTCCTGACGATGGGATTGACCAGTATGTACTATATTCTGACCGGCAAAGCGCTGGAGTATCTGGGTTCAGACGGACGATTCATGGGTAATGCATCCATGGACACGATTGCGTTCGGTCACCTGGGCACGACCATTGTGATCATGGCGATCGCACTTTTCTACCAGAACGATATCCGCTGGTGGCATAAGCTGCTGAGCATCGGGGCTATTCTGGTCGGTCTGTTCATCTGCATCGCTGCCGGTTCCCGTGGAGCGTTGGTGGCGTTGATGGTGTGCTTCATTGCCTATCTGTACATGAACGGACACAAGATGAAGATTCTTATCGGACTCCCGGTATTGGCAATTCTATTCCTGGCCTTGTTGCCGATTCTCAACGATATTCTGACGTCCTTCGGGAACCAGGCTTTGGACCGTTTGTACGCCTCTATTTACGAGCCCAACAGTATGGAGGCCGGTGTGACCAGCGGACGTGATGTGCTGTATGCCAAGGCGTGGAATAACTTCACGGACCATCCGATCATCGGCACTTCGCTGTTCGTGGATGGCGAATACGTACACAACAGCGTGTTTGAGTCCTTCTTGGGTTTAGGTATCCTTGGCGGCTGTCTGTTCGTTGCTATCCTCGGCGCGGCACTGGTGAAAGCCGTTCGTTTGGCCGAGCAGAACAAACAATACCTGTTCTGTTCGCTACTGTTGGTACAATATATCATGTACAGCCTGTTCTCGCGCACGCTGAGTATGCTGCCGCTGTTTTGGCTGGCGCTCATTCTAATCCTCTGTTTTACGCAACACCATGACGAAAGTAACAATCATCATACCGTGCTATAACCAGGCGCGCTTCGTGCCCAAGGCGATCGCTTCGTTGCAAGCCCAGACGCTTGCAGCATGGGAGTGTGTGGTGGTGGATGACGGTTCGACGGACAACACGGCCGAAGTGGTGAACAATATCGCGTTGAAAGAGCCTCGTGTGCGGTTGGTACAGAAAACGAACGGCGGCAGTGCGAGTGCCCGTGACATGGGACTGGAGCAGGCCCAAGGAACGTTCATTCAGTTCCTCGATGCAGACGATACGATTGCCCCGGATAAGCTGGAGCGACAAGTGGAACTCATGGAGCGTAAGGGGCTGGATATCAGTTATACGGCCTTCTGCTCCGAGAACGAGAAAGGACAACGTACCGCAGCACGAGCCGTACGGTTGAGTCTTCGTCGGATCTTGGTGTCATGGGGTTTAGGAGCCTCGACTCCTATTCACAGTTTCCTGTACCACACGGAGTTCATACGGAAGCACGATTTGCATTTCCGGAGTTCCTGCCGGGTACGGGAAGATTGGAAATGGCATATCGGGTGCTTCTCGGCGCAGCCCAAACAGGCTCTCCTACCCGACCTTTGCGGAGCAGTCTATTACCAGAACAAGCAAGGCAAAACGGGTTCGTACATCAAGATGCAGGAAGGGAATTTTGAATTTATGGCTTCTATGACGAGCCAACTGAAAGGATGGTCGGGCGTGTTGTGGACCTTCCGTATCTCCGAGGAGTTGTGGATCTGGCTGCTACGCATGCTCAAATACCGCAGTACCGCCTGCGCCCAAACAATTGCGCCGGTTGTGATGCACACGGGTCGGTTGTTGGCAGCTATTTTGCTCATGCCGCTATCCGTATGGTGGGTACTGATTTATTTTATTAAAACCTATATCACGAAATGAAAAAGTATCTTCTCATATGCGTCAACTACAAATCCGATGAAGCACTCCAACAATTTGTGGAGTCGGTTCACCGTGCTGCAATGGCGGTAGAAGGGAAAATGAAGGTTGATATTGAGGTAGCAGACAATTCAGAGAATAATT